>VAPR01001051.1_pt1 | contig 15068 bp, 15 predicted proteins | sample 3380701 | NCBI WGS metagenome assembly VAPR01 (sample SAMN11536904, study PRJNA540576) | hot springs metagenome | isolation source: hot spring wet sediment | place: Spain: Lobios | collected 2014-01 | reverse complement strand
AGAGCCACCAAAAGCCCATACTCCACGAGGGTCTGCCCCTCTTCCTCCTTCAGTAACCGACGGAGCAACATGTTAAGTCACCTCCCTAAGGGAAAATAGGCTTCGCCCCTCCCTCACGCTAACAGGGGAGGGGCGTGTTCTTAAGCCCGCTTCACGGCAGCGTTGCGTTGATGGAGTTGAAGGTGTTGGACACCTTCCGCCCCAAAACGGTAAGGGCAGCAATGACCACTAACGCAATTAAAGCCACCAAAAGCCCATACTCCACGAGAGTCTGCCCCTCTTCCTCCTTCAGTAACCTGTGCAACAACATCACCGATCACCTCCGGGCTATAGAAGGTCTGGTCGTCTGGTTTCATTATGCCGTAAGTTTGATTAAGTGTTAGTGATCTCCATCACATTGCGGAGCATAAGCTTTTGGTGGGCTTCGTCTTTCGCCCAACGGCATCATAGCGCAAGGGTAAGGAAATTGTCAAGGGAAGCAGGCACCGGTGAGCGTTCAAACTTTGGTGGCTGATCGTGAGAGATACGCCCAGGAACCTGGAGAGCGCATCTCCTAATGCGCCGATATGCGGTGTGCTTAGAGGCGAACCCTCCAAGGGCACCAACGATTTCGGCGATGCAAGAGAATAGCCCTCTAAGAGCTGTCCGCTCTGAAGACAACAACACTTGCAGGCTCTCCTTGAACCACCAATTTTTGAACGGTTACAATCGAAGGCTAAGGGTCTGCGATCAGTAGGTCACAAAGCCTTTATTCGTCATTATGCCCTTTGCTCATGCCATGAAAGTAGCGGCTGGGCTTCAGGGACGGCTGACAGGCACCCCACTGCCTCCTCATAAGGCGAAGACAGTGTTCTGCGCTATTAGCGCATTTGGAGCGAAAAGCCGTTTCTCTCCGAAAGGGAAAGTGATTTCAAAGTCAGGGCTTGTTGCTGTGCTGGAATTTTAGACGCCAAGAAAGGAGATGTGAAGGTTTGTAGTGAGCATCACTAAGTTGCTCAACCCCTCAAGGGCATCTTGTGAGGTCAACGTCGCGGGCTGATCGATCGCGAGTTGGCCGCCTCTTTGACAGCAACAATGACCCGGTAGCCTCCGTGAATGTCCACGCATTGAGCGTTTCCAAAAATTTCTTCTGCAATGCGTTGGAGGGTTTTTGCCCCGTGTTTGGTGCGGGCGACAAACCAAAAACTGCCTCCTTCCTTTAGCCATTGATAGGCGTCTTCTATCAGCTGCACCAAAACTTGCTTACCGGCATGGATAGGAGGGTTGGTTAGGATAGCGTCAAAGCGGAGATCGTTTGGAAGAGCGGCAAAGCCGTCGCTTTTCAAGACCACTGCGTTTTTAATGCGGTTGAGTTTGAGATTGTGTCGGGCTAAGGTGACTGCCCTTTCGTTGATATCCACCATCCAAACCCGAAGGCGAGGATAAGCGGCAGCAAGGGCAATCCCTATTGCGCCATACCCGCATCCCCAATCCAACACCGTTCCTTCCTCTGGAACCTTCACCTTCTCAATTAGCCGCCTTGTGCCCATGTCTATGTAGTCCTTTGCAAACACACTGCGGTCCGTTTCAAAGACGAGGTGCTGCCCACGCAGAACAGCTCGGATACGCTTGGTTTTGCTGGTGGTTTTGGGACGCTCGCTGAAATAATGCTCCCACTCGTTGTTTTGCTGCTGGCGGGGCATAACAATCACCTCGCACTTTTTATCTTGCCACAGCCGCCCGATATGGAAGAAGGGAAGAGAAAGTGGCAAATTGACAGTGCACCCCTGCGGATGGAGGCGTTTCGGGTTGACAGAGCGAGAGAAGTTTCGTCTCTACCGACAGACAAAGGACGAGCGTTTGCGCGAGGAACTGATCAATGTTTATCGCCCGTTGGCGGAGCACATCGCTCGGCAATTCATGGATGCGGGCGAGCCGCTGGAGGATTTGATCCAATACGCCCTCATCGGTCTCATCAAAGCTGTAGATGGTTATGACCCTGACCGGGGGACAGAGTTCACTACCTATGCTTGGCATCAAATTCGCGGTGAGGTGAGCCACTACTTGAGGGACCAAGGCAAACTGATTGGGGAACCGGCTTGGTTGCAAGAAGCTCGGATCAAAGTGGAGCGTGCCCGCAACAAACTCCGTCAAGTCCTCAAGCGAGAACCTCAATTGGACGAACTGGTGCAGGAGACTGCTCTCAAGCCAGAAACTGTTCAGAAGGTTCTGGAGACAGAGCAATTGTTTCGAGTGGCTCCTTTGGAGGAGGTTTCAGATGAGGAAGAGGAAGGGGTCACAGAACTGGAACGCTTTATGGTAAGCGACACCGAGTTGACAGAAATAGAGCAGCGTTATCTCATTCGGCGCGCTGTGGAGAAATTGCCCGAACTGCAGCGCAAAGTTATCCAATGGCTGTTTTGGGAAGAGTTGACCATGACAGAGATCGCCAAACTGCTGGGGGTCTCTGTGACCTATGTGAGTTACCTCAGTGAACGGGCAAAGGCAAACCTGCGCCGGCTCTTAGGCGTTGGGGGTGGGAGCCTTCCCGAAGAATTGTCTGCATCCAAAGGGAAGCGCCGAAAGCGGCGAGGAACCTCAGGCTAAGGAGACTCCTTCCACTGAAACAGCAACCCAATGAAGCCTTTCAATCCCTGAAAAGTCAACATCTCTTTCGCTACAGGAGAGCGATCTATCAAGGCAGCAAAAGAAGGGTTTGCGCCGTAAAGCCAAACGACCATTTGCACGACCCAATGGGTTAAGATCACCCCGACGATTAAGCCGAGGGGGAAGGCGATGAGGTGGTCTACTTCTTCCAAGGACAACTGCAGCACCTGATCTACCAAATAGGCAGCTACTACGGTTAACCCACCCAGCAGCAAGAAGGTGATAGCGAAAAGGGCTGCTTTGTTAGCATCAGTAGTTGCAAACCATTGGACTGAAGGAGCCAATCGGTCCGCAAGGAACTGACCCAGTTTGCCACTCACATAAAATCCCACCACAGCAACTCCTGTCCGAACGGTTCCTTGCCAACTGGCAATAGCAGCGATCAGCAAAATGAGAAGTAAGCATAGCCCATCCAGCCAAGTCACGGCTTTTTCCCTCCCCGTGACAGTGTTGTCGTTTTATGACGGGGTTGTCCTCGCCTTTTCCAACATTTCCCGCACCAGTTGGTTGGTCAGTTGGGGGTTGGCTTTCCCCTTTGTCGCTCGCATTACTTGCCCGACAAAGAACCCCACCACTTTCTCGTTGCCCTCCAGAAACTCTTGCACCGCTTTAGGGTTCGCTGCAACGATCTCCTCAACGATGCGTTGCAGTTCTGATTCATCGGAGATCTGTACCAACCCCTTTTCTGCCACAATTTCCCGGGGTGATTTCATAGTGGCGAACATTTCCTTTAGTAGGTCTTTAGCGATTCGGACGCTGATAGTGCCATCCCGCATCAAGGAGACCATTTCGCCCAAGTGCTCGGGAGAGATCGGGCATTCGTCCCAACCTTTTCCTGCCTCATTGAGCAACCCTTGCAAATCGCTCATCATCCAGTTGGCAATGGCTTTGGCATCGTTACCCACCTTCACGGCGGTCTCAAAGTAGTTGGCAACCTCAGGAGTCGCAGTCAGCCAATGGGCTTCGTAATCGCCCAAGCCATACTCCTGAAGGAAGCGTTCCAACCGCTGCTTAGGCAGTTCTGGCATAGAGGCTTTCAAACGGTTCAACCACGCTTCGTCTACCACAACAGGCACCAAATCTGGTTCGGGGAAGTAGCGGTAGTCGTGAGCGGTTTCCTTCGTGCGCATTGGTTCTGTGATCTTCAAGGCTTCGTTCCAAAGCATGGTTTGCTGCTGGACTTTTCCGCCGCTTCCCAAGATCTCTTTCTGGCGGCGAATCTCTGCTTCTACGGCACCCAAGACAGCACGGAAACTGTTGAGGTTTTTAATCTCCACGCGAGTGCCCAGTTGCTCGCTTCCTTTGGGGCGTAGGGAAACGGAGGCTTCAAAGCGCAATTGTCCCTGTTCCATCCGACACTCAGAAACACCGAGGTAAAGCAGCAGTTGTCGCAACGATACCATGAAGGTTTCCAACTCTTCCAGAGAGTTCATGTCGGGATAGGTGATGATTTCGCACAAAGGCACCCCGCTGCGGTTGAAATCTATCAAGCTGGCGGTAGGATCGCCTGCTTCTTCTCCATGGATGGATTTGGCGGTGTCCTCCTCCAAGTGCACATCGGCGATGCGCACCCTCTTGCTCTTGCCGTTGACTTCTATCTCCATCCAGCCGTCGTAGCCCAGAGGCAAATACTTTTGGCTGATTTGGTAGCCCTTGGGCAGATCTGGGTAGTAGTAATTTTTGCGGTCAAACTTGGTCAAAGGGTTGATGCGGCAGTTGAGCGCTAAAGCGACCTTCAAAGCGGCTTCAATGGCTTTCTCGTTAATCACAGGCAACGAACCGGGAAGCCCCAGACACACGGGACAAGTGGCGGTGTTGGGTGGTGCGTCATACACGATTGGGCACGAGCAAAACACCTTCGTTCTAATTGGGTTCTGGCGTGTCCCACTCAATTCGCAGTGAATTTCCAACCCGATGACCGGTTCAAACTCCAAGGAGCATCACCTCTGTCACCTCAGCATGAAAGGCGGACCTTGCACCCTGCGGTGTCAAAAGGGAACTGTCCCAACCGCACTGTTTCGCCTCAAACCTTCTGGGTTTGACTTTGAACAGACAACCAACTCACAGTTCTGTTGCTTTCACAAATCCATGATGCCCATCTCGGTGGGGATTGTCAAGGCTCGTTCAATTGGTAGGGACACCTGCAAGGGTATTCCGCTTTTCCTGCTCAAAATCCTGCTGAACCCCAACAATAGTCTGGGCCAACTTATGGCTCTTGCCTTGCTGCCCAGTAAACGGCGTTGCGAATGATGCGCAGCACCCGTTCGTCCTTCATCGTGGGCGAAGTTTCATGACCGGGGCGGAAGTAGAAAACCCTGCCTTTCCCTACGCTCCAAGTCAACCCGCTCCGGAACCAATGTCCTGAGCCGAAGGTGGAAAGGAACACCACTGTCTCTGGTTCCGCAACTTGGAAGGGTTCGGCGTAATATTCTTCGTCAGGCAAAGTGAAGTGAGTGATGCCTTTAGCGATCGGGTGTTGAGGAGCGACAACCCAAATGTGCTCCTGCCGACCGTGCCCAACACTACCAAGATGCCCTGGGGAGTTGATAAGCCGTTGGAACGGCTTGGCATAGTGAGACGAGTGGAGCGCAATAAATCCCATCCCTTCATCCCTCACCCGCTTGACAATCCGTTCGACCAAATCGTCGCGGACCTCGCCATGGCGCAAGTGTCCCCACCAAATCAACACATCACACCGCTGCAGCTTCTCTGGGGGCAACCCTTGTTCGGGATCGTTCAAATTCACAGCTTCCGCACGCAAGTTCGGGTCTTTGTTGAGGAAGGCTGCGATAACACCGTTGTGCCCTTCAGGGTAGACATCTTTGGGCTCGGTTCGCTCCGACCAGACCAACACATACAGGGGTTTGCCTTTGGCTTTCTGCGGAGCAGCACTCGCTGCGCTGACGGCTGCTGCCACTGTCAACCCTTTTGCCCACACCAACCACTCGCGTCGTCGCATGTTCAGCAACCTCCTCAAAAAGTTTTTGCAGATTGGCACCAAAGCCGTTAAATTTTGATGGCTCTAACTTCTCGTTGGTTTGGACAAAAGGAGGAGCAAGCTGGCTAAGCCAGATCAGTGCCTGTTAAGCGCCCGAACCCCTCCTTTGAGAACGAATGAGGAATAAGGGTTTTCAGTCCCCAAGGGAGCGGTTAGAGGCTCGCTTTTGTCCGTTGCCCTACCGTTGTGCTCTTGCTTTATGGCTTTGTGTCATACCTTCCTCATTCGCTCAACACGACCATGCCCCACAAGTGAGGTAGGTGTAAAATTGCCCAATCCTTGGGTCGGTGCCAGTAAACCTCCCGATCGTGCCATTTCCCCTTGACAGTTAGGTTTAAGTTCAATCCCCAGCAGGCGCCTGCTTGGGGAAGGAATCCGTGGATGGCTTCGGCAGGCAACAACACTTCCATGATGTAACCCGTTTCTATTTTGCGAGCAGCGCTTTTGATGTTGGGCAGGTCATAACGGGTTTGGGGGAGTTCTTCGCCTCGCTTCCATTGCCCCACATACACTCTCCCTTCGTCGCACAAGGGCACAAACCAAAACTGGTGATCCCCCAGCCTAAAGTTGCGGGGGCGTTTGTCCCCTCTCGTATCCAAAAAGAGTTCTAAGCAATCGCCGTTCCAAAAGTTGCGTGGGTCATTAACCTTGATCGCTGAATCGTTGACCTCAGCAGCGATGTAGAGACCCTCTGGCGCCCACGCTAAAAACAATCGTGCATTCACCGCTCCGAAAGTGGAACGCAGCACCCACGAAGGGATTTCCCAACGCTCACTCCATTCATCTAACTTGCCGTCTATTGTCACCTTCGGGGCGCGGAAGAGGCGCAAGGCGGAAGGGACAATGACAGCCTGTCCAACGATCCCCGTCGCAGCGACAAACGAGACCGATGCTTTTTCCTTAGGAAGCCAATCCGTTGTCCAGTTCAACTCCACTGGGACAGTTTGTGTGTCTCCGGGCGCCAAAGCAACTGTAGCTGACTCAGGGGCCACCGACCAAGAGGCAGGGAGCCGAAACGCTAAAGTGCCCTTGACAGTTTTTCGCGATCGGTTGTGCAAGCGAACCTCTACTTTAGTTCGCCCCGGCGCTCCTTCTAAGGGGGTTACCATGATGGCAATTGGCAAACGAACCAAAACCTGCACAACCATTTCTTTGACCACTTTCTCTCCTTCCACCGCAACGATGCGAACTTCTTTCAATCCCTCAGGCTCGTTCGGCGGCACCGTGATCGTGAAGGTTTGGGACATCCTTTCGCCGACAGGGACCAAACTCGGAATTTCAGCTTTGTCTGCTTGCCATCCCTTAGGAAGGACCAAGCGCAAAGTGGCGCGGATAGGTTGGTTGCGGTTGTTGGCGATAGTTACGCAAAGGGGAAAGGCATCACCCGCTGAGGCGGAAACAAGAAGAGGTGTTTCCAAAACATAAGCGGTTTGTTGAAACCAACGGTCGCTGTGAGACAAACCAACGGCAAATATAGGGGCACGCCGAAGTCGGTAGGCTTTTAGGGGCAAAGGGTTGCCAAGAAAATCGTAAAGGCGCTCCGCTTCAAAGCTCACTATCGGTCCTTCCTCTGTCTCTATCGACCAGAGCGCTGCTACCAGTTTGCCTTCGCACTCAAACACATATCCGAGGGTGCCCTCTCCCGCGTTGATATCGCCGAGGTAACGAGGTTGAGGGAGCAAATAGGTTAGTGCGGCGAGGGCACATAAAGCTAATTTGGGTTGACCATCAGCAGTGAGCAAGCCACAACCATCAAAAAACTGCTTTGGTTGAGGAGCGTCTACATCGTAGAACCAAAAGGCTTTGTCCACCCCTGCTGCCAAAGCCAAAAGCCAACCGCGCTGCAGGTAAATTGCTTGTTCGTAAGGGGAAACCACATGCCCTGCTGCAGTGTCCCAACCGAACTCGGTGAGCCAAAATTGCCGCTCCTTCCCGTCAACCTTTGCTGCTTGTTTCGCTGCTCGCAGCAAATCAAAAAAGAAGCCAACGGATTGCCCCTCTTGAGGCATTGGGTTGACATTGACAAGGTTACGCTCGGGTGGGTCAGCGCCGCAATAGTGGTGCCCATTGACCACTTGGATGGGTTCAAAATCTCCGCTTTGCACACAAAGGCGGATGCCCTCAGGGTCAATACCAGCTCGCCCTTGTTCAACAGCGATCATTGCTCCACCACTTAATGCTCGCACAATCTCGCCGAAGGCGCGGTGGAAGGAGCGGTAATTGCGCCAACCAATAGCTTCCTCCCACTCTCGCACCTCTCTTGACAACTCGTATTCGTTGTCCAACTCCCAATGACTAACTTGCGGGAAAGCGAGGAGGAACGAGGCAAGGTCTCGCCGCCATTCGGGAGTTGGTCCGAGAGGCTGCTTGGTCTTCCCGTCCTGCTTTGGTCGGGGAATAGCTCCTTGCAAACACGCCAACACCTTCGCCCCAACTTGCTCGTAGTGCCAAAGCAGTTGGTGATACCACGGCCAACCGTCAAACTTACCATCGCCTCGCGCTTGCTTCATTGCCTCAAATTGAAAAGCGTAATCGCGAAACCAAACGATACCGGCCTTCCGGAAGGGCTCAGGGTCAAACCCTTCCCGACCTCCATGAACATTGAGCCCGTAGGGGGAAGTGACCTTTTGCTCTTCTGTCAGCGGACGAGGAGGCGGTAAAACTGCGAAAGCAAGCTGGTCTTCAACCTGTTCCCCACGGGACAACCGTAAGGTCGCTTTCGCCTGATACCATCCGAAATGGTCAAGGGACAAAGGGAAAGCAATTTCGGTAAGGTCCGATACCGAAAGGTGTCGTTCCACCTGTGCCACCGTTTGCTTTTGGAAGTCCCACACGGTCAAACTCAAGCTGCCTTGTTGGGGCTGTGGTCGCCAGTAGTGGATTTGAGCAACAAGCACGGGTTTTTCGCCTGCAAATACATGATGTTTTGCAGCACTGGTTAGCGTCAATCGCACCGGATTAGCGTTAGGCGGTCGCCGTTTTGGCTCTTCTTGCTCGTTGGGGTTAGGACTCCACGAGAGCGGCAATCCCGTGCGTTCGTCAGTGTTGGACAAATCCGTTTGCGCTTCAAGGTGATCAACCCAAACTTGCACAAAGGCTGCCTCGTTTTGCCTGTTCCAATTGTGCACATTGAGCCCTTTGATAGCGATGGGACGAACCCAATCGTCAGGCACAGCAAAGGAAGCCGTTAACCACTGCCCTGAAGTGTCTGTAGGCAATACCCAAACGAAATTGGCACCATTCCTTTGAGACCGTTGCCACCCATCCCAAAACTCCAGTGTGACAGTGTAGCCGGGGAGGTTGACTTTGTAGCGAAGGGTAATGGTCTTAGTGTTGCCCGGAAGCCACAAAGGGCGCGGTGGGACAACCCCAAACCATTCAAAACCTCGCCCGGAAAAATGGATGTCCAGCCGCAGACTTTTCCCTTTTGGAGCTTCTGGAGCGTGCTCTGCATCCAGAGCAACACGCCCAGCAGCCTTGTTCCAACCCGAAGCCCAACTTACCCAGTCAAAGGTTTCCACAACCCTCGCCACAGTTTGCGCAGGAGCAACGGAAAGAAAAAGGGATGCATGCATCACCGCAAGCCAAAGAAGTTGAACGCTCCGCATACCTTTCATCCCTTCCCACCGCTTCGGTTTTTTATGACTAAAGTGTTGCACCGTTCCGAGGTGAGGACAAGACAAAAAGACAACAGGGGCGGCAACACATGGTTGCTCGCCCCTGCGTGGGTTTCGTTAGGCGGTTGGGGGCTATCAACCTAACAACCGCTCAATCTCTTCCTTGTGGCGGGTTTCGTCTTCAGCAAACTGCTCCAGAGTGGCTCGCAAGCCGATGTCGCCCACGGCTTCTGCCTGTTGGGCGCGCTCGCGATAACCAGCGATGGCTTCCAGCTCGTATTTGAGCGCGTCTTTCAGCACCTCTTGCCAGTCGTAAACCTCTGCAGGCACCTCCAAGTTCACCTTTGGGGTGCCACCCAATGCCACGATCTTGTCGGCAAGATACATGGCGTGCTTAACCTCGTCCGCCACTTCTTTCTGGAGCAGCTCCCGCACCTCGTGTCCTGCCAGACCTTTGAGCACCGCGGCGTGGCGAATGTAGCGGATGATGGTGTTCAACTCCGCGTTCATGTCCTTATTCAGCCCTTCAATGAGCTGTTGCAGTTTCTCATCCATCACGGATCCCCCTTTCTTTTTCTGGTACCTCGCACCAGTGCCTTAGAGCCCTTGGCGCGTAGGCAGTTACAGAAATTTTAGTGCAGGGAGCCTGTCAAGTCACCAGATGTAAACTTGTCCACCCAACCGTTTGAAGGTCAAGAGAGCGACAGCGGAGACCAAAACCATGAAGGTGGTGACTGCAAAGGAGAGTTCAATGTTCCCTCCTGAAAGGTTCAAAAACGCCAAAACGGGGAGCACTTTGCCCACATCTGTGCCCGCCACAATGAGCACGGGGGCAAACTCTCCCATTGCCCTCGCCCACGCCAACACGGAGCCAGCGATGAGTCCGTTTTTGGCTAAAGGCAGCGTGATGCGGAAGAAGGCATAAGTAGGCGACGCCCCCAAACTGCGGGCAACCAACTCAAAACGAGGGTTCACTTGATCAAAGGCAGCTTTAAAAACCCGAATGCCTAAAGCCGATGCAACCGCAAACTGAGCAAGGACTATCCCCTGCGGAGTGTAAAGGAAACCAATCTTATTGTTGAGCCATTGCCCAAGGGGGGTTTGACCGAACACAGCAATTAAGGTCAACCCCACAACCAACGGTGGGATAATGATGAGCAAATCCACGACAGTGTCCACAACTAACGCAAAGGGAAAACGGAAGCGAGATAACAGGTAGGCAGTGGGGACCCCAAGGAGGAAAGCAAAAAAAGTGGTGATGGTTGCCGTCGTGATGCTCAACCGAAATGCTCCCCACAACTCTTGTCGCGCCAGTGGGTCGCGCCACAAAGTCAAAATAGCCGGCATGTCTTCCACTGAGCGGAAGGGCAAAATCGCTGCCACCCAAAGAAGGGAAAGCACAAAGCCGCAATACAGAAACAGCCCCGAAAACAAGAAGGTGTGGAACCACCAAGTTGTCCAACGGCTGTGCCTCACTTCAAGCATTGCCCAATCACCAAAAACATGATGGCACAATGGACACAAAAGCATTAGCCAAATCCAAATAAAAGCCAACAATGCGTGGCTATGCCTAACAGCACTGGGCAACCGCTTAACAGCACTCCCGCAAAACCTCAGCGAAAGGGTTAAGCGCTAAAATGTTTGCGGCGAATGGATTGCAAGGAGGTGACGAAGATGGTGCAAGGGAGCGTCTTGCTGCAATGGTTAGGGCATGCATGCTTTGTGTTGAAGTTGCTAACCAGCGGCACGACCGTAGTGATTGATCCCTTCCCTGCAGAAAAGGTTGGCTACAAACCCATCTCTGTCAAAGCTGACTTCGTGCTTGTCTCCCATCAGCACTTCGACCACAACTTTGTCCAAGCTGTTCAGGGCAATCCTAAAATCGTGGACAAGCCCGGTGAACACAAACTGAATGGGATTCGGGTGATTGGTTACAAAACCTCTCACGGTCCAGGTCGGGGCGACAACATCGTCTACATCATTGAAGCTGAAGGGCTCCGAATTGCTCACTGCGGTGATTTGGGCGTTTTGCCAACGGAAGAGGAGGTCAAAAAGGCTGGACCTGTGGATGTGCTGCTGGTGCCTGTCGGCGGTTACTTCACCATTGATGCCCAGCAAGCATGGAAATTGGTAGAGATGGCAAAACCCAAAGTGGTTATCCCCATGCACTATCGCCATCCCCAAAGCAATGTCAAGGTCTTAACACCTGTAGATGAGTTCTTGAAGGACAAGAAGCACGTCAAGCGCATCAAGGGAAACAGCGTTACCCTCCGCAAAGACCAACTGCCCAAGACAACGGAAATCTGGGTTCTGGAAGCCCCATGACCCTGTTGAGACCAACGGCAACGGAGATGGGCGGTGGCTTTATAGTGAATGCGACCGAGTTTGATCGGATCGCTGCCGAGCTGGAGGCTCAGGGGTGGCACCAAGAAGCTGCTTTGCTGCGTCGGTTTCCTCGCACCGCTTGGGAGGACGAACTACTGAAAGGAATGTTCGTGGCTGCCACCAATGTGCGGGACACCGAGCGAGCCGAAAAAATCGCTCAGCGAATGCTTCAATTTGCCCCAGATAATCCCTTTGCTCACTTGGCGTTTTGCTTGGTTAGGTTGCGGCAAGGAAAAGTAGAAGAAGCCGCCAAAGCGTTTGATCGGGCTTGCCATTTCGCTTCCTCCCTCCCCACCCACTTTGGTCGCAAAGTTCACCTCTTGTGCCTGCAGGGCAAAATGGACGAGGCTCGACAGGTGTTGCGCACCGCTTTGAAGGAATTTGCCGACCGATGGGAAGTGCAACGGGCTCAAGCCCATGTTTGGCTCTCTCTGGGGCGAAGAGAGCGTGCCCTTCAAACCTTGCAGCACCTCGTTCGCAATCGCCCTAACGACGCAATTGTCAACGCCTTACTCGCTCAAGGTTTGCTCCAAACAGGGCAATACGCAACAGCCAGAAAACAGCTCCAAAAGATGGCAAAACATCTCCCAACGCTCACCTTCACGGATATGGAAGCCTTTCTCGCTCACACCCTTGCCAAGCAAGCAGTCTCCCTCTGGCAACGATGGCTTCGCCCCAGTTGGTGGTGGGAGCGAGTCTGGTTGCGGTGGTCACCACCTCGCTACTTTTTTGCTGTCGGGGCTTTCTGGGGAGCCATCGCCGTCCTTCTGGCACTGTTAAACCTTGCGTTGCCCCCTAATTGGTTCGTTCTGTTAGTCACCGTTGTCAGCCTTGCTTTCGTTTACGATCGCTTCGCACCTTTGATCGTGCTTTGGTGGCTACGGAGGTGTGAACGGTAATGGAGCGACCCATTGTTTTTGTTGGTGCCGATGATGTCTATCCTGCAGCGCAAACAGCTTGCGACTTTCTTCGGGAAAAAGGTTTTCAGGTTATCCCCATCGGCTCGTTGGTAACGGGCAAAGTGGAGTCTTGGGTAGATGTGGCAACAGAAGTGGCACAACGAGTAGCGAAGGGGGAGGCTGCTTTTGGTATCGTCGTCTGCTATACAGGCACCGGTGTCTCCATCGTTGCCAACAAAGTCAAAGGAGTCCGAGCTGCCTTGTGCAACGATGCCAAAACGGCAGAAGGAGCCCGAAAGTGGAACGATGCCAACATCTTGGCAATGAGCGGTCGGTTGGTTACCCCGGAAGTCGCTAAAGAGATTCTTCAGGCTTGGCTTGCAACCACTGAAGTTGACCCAGCGGAACAAGAGAACATTGCCAAACTAAAAGCGTTAGACGAGCAGCGTTGAACTATGCAGTTGCCTTTTGCCTTCCAGCAGGAAAGAACGGCAAAGGTTTGCAGGCACGCCGCTGGGGGTGTGGAAGGATGAAGCGACGGGAGGTTCTCCGTCAACTGGGGGTGATAAACATGGCAGTTTGGATGGGTGGGCAGTTGGGTTCAGAGAGCTCAGAAGCGCAAAAAGGAGCTAAGGAAACCTTCGAGATTGTCAAGGGACCCTTTGAGCCAACTTGGGAATCGTTGCGCCGGTTTGAGTGCCCCAAGTGGTTCCAAGACGCAAAGTTAGGGCTGTGGGCGCACTGGGGACCACAATCAGTGCCCATGTTCGGCGACTGGTATGCCCGCCACATGTATGTGGAAGGACACGAGCAGTATCGCTACCACTGGCGAGTTTATGGGCATCCATCCAAAGTCGGCTACAAGGAGATCATCCAACGCTGGAAAGCCGAGAAGTTCAATCCTGACGAATTGATGGACCTGTATGTGAAAGCAGGGGCAAAGTATTTTGTTGCTTTGGCGTGTCACCACGACAACTTTGACCTTTGGCACTCCCGTCACCATCGTTGGAATGCTGTCAACTTCGGTCCGCAGCGAGACATCATCGCTTTGTGGCGGGAAGCAGCCCGAAGGCGTGGGCTTTACTTCGGAGTCAGCGAACACCTGGGTGCTTCCTTCCGTTGGTGGGTGGTGAACAAAGGTGCCGACAAGGAAGGACCGTATGCAGGTGTCCCTTACGACGGCAATGACCCCGCCTACGAAGACCTCTACCACCCCAACCGAGAGGAGCCACCAAAAGGTTGGTATACCGAGAACAAGTGGTGGCATCGCCGTTGGTTTGAGCGGATGAAGGACTTGGTTGATCAGCACCAGCCAGATTTGTTTTACACGGATGGCGGAGTGCCCTTTGGTCGGGAACACCCCGAAGCAGGGCTGCATTTGATCGCTCACCTTTACAACACCAACGCCCTTCGGCATGGAGGCACCAATCAAGCGGTCTATACCCAAAAGGACGCCAGCCCAGATGTCTATCCCGTTGGCGTTTTGGATATTGAGCGAGGAGCGCAAGCAGACATCTTCCCCCACCCTTGGCAAACCGACACTTCCATTGGTGACTGGTATTACAATGTCCGCTACCCCTACAAAACGCCTGAGCAAATCGTCACCATGTTGGTGGACATCGTCAGCAAAAACGGTAACTTGCTGCTGAATGTGCCGCAGCGCCCTGATGGCACCCTTGACGAAGAGGTCCTTTACATCTTGGGTGAGATGGCGAATTGGATCAGCGTAAACGGGGAAGGGATTTACGAGACTCGCCCGTGGAAGGTGGCTGGGGAAGGACCAAACCTGAAATTGGAGGGCGGTCCGTTCAAGGAAGCCCGCGTGATGTGGACGCCTGAAGACTTCCGCTTCACCGCAAAAGGCAACCACCTTTACGCCTTCCAAATGCGTTGGTCACCTAACGGGACTGCCACGATCACATCCTTGTCTACAACTACTGGAACGAAAGTGGTCAAAGTGGAGTTGTTGGGACAAAAGGGCGAATTAGCCTTCCAGCAAACCGAAGCGGGGTTGACTATCCGCCTTCCTGATCACCCTCCTTGCCGCTATGCACACTGCTTTCGTATCCTGCTGGCAACGCAAGGTCCGTAACCACCTAAGTTGTGGCAAAATCGCTTGGCAACACTTCCGTAACGGCTGTGAGAGCGAACAACTAAGGAGTGAGGTGCAGATCACGCAACAGGTAGATAAGTTGGCGCGGCTGAAGATTTTTCAAGAGTAAGGGCATCCGTGCAGTAACCACTACCTTGTCACTGAAGACAACCAGACCCTCTTCTAACTTGGCGACACTGCTTGGGAACTCTTCCACCGCCTCAACCAAGAAGAAGCCCAACTTTACCTTTCCGACCGAGCCAAAAAAGGCTTCACCCTTCGGTAGACAGCCTCAAAGACTCTTCACACGATTCCTTCCATCTCCCTTGCTGGCAAGTTTCCAGAATGAGTTGCCACACCCTTTGCCAACCCGACCACTCCTTTGCTTGTCCAACTTCTGTCCGAAAAAGAACAGTGCCACAAAGGCTGCG
>VAPR01001050.1_pt1 | contig 15080 bp, 7 predicted proteins | sample 3380701 | NCBI WGS metagenome assembly VAPR01 (sample SAMN11536904, study PRJNA540576) | hot springs metagenome | isolation source: hot spring wet sediment | place: Spain: Lobios | collected 2014-01 | reverse complement strand
GCCAGATACGAGCCACGTTCTCGAACCGTGCCTCAACCTGGCTAACCAGCACCGGTGCATCCGGCTCCCATTCCAGTCGGGTGAGGATTTCGTCACCGACCTGGAACGTTTCAATCGCTTTCGGCCCGTGCGGCGTCAGCAACTTCGTCCCCGCCGCAAAACAGGCCCGCAATGCTTGAGCAACGCCAAATATGGCCCCGGCGCCATGTAAAGCTGCGCCAAGGTAGTCTCCTTGCTTATAAGCATCAATTGCATTGATAGCGTTGCCGATCGCTTCGACGCCTTGCCAGACGCGGTAAGCAGAGCCCGCAAAACGGAGCAAGGCGCTGCCAAAGGCCGCTAACGAGCAGGGGTTGACAAAAGCAGCGGCGATAGCGACCACCGTGCCGGTGATCGCTCCTGCTTGATACCAGGAACTTTGCTGCAGTTGTTCGAGAGTTTCGGGACTAAAGTAGCCAATTACACGGTCGGAGAGTCCGGCCGTCAGCCCGCTCAACAAGCCGGCGCCGAACTCGAGAGCCCTCTGGCCGTAATAGGCGGTTACTTCTGCAAAATAGTCAATAGCCTGCTCAGCTAGGCCAGCAAATGTTTGAAATGCCTGACCATAGTTGCCCGTCAAGAAATAATAAAAGCCTTGAGCAACCTGGTCTCGCCAGGTAGGATAAGTGCGGACTCGCTCAACTAAGTTTTCGCCTTCCCAGCGCAGGCTGTATACTTCCTTGGTAGTTGTGAGCCTGTTGGGATCGCCATACGAAGAGACACTGTTGGGAAGGTAAATGTCCTTGCCCCACCAACGTACGGAGGATTCGATGGTCTCTTCGCCGGTACTGCTATTGGAATCTCCCTGGCGATTGATTCGGTGCGAATTGAATCCGCGATAGTGGCTTTCCTGGATCCTCTCGGGGTCGGAATAATTCCAGTCGTAGTTGTGCCAGGTCTCCTGGATTTCTTCCATGAAGATGCTGCTGAAGTACGTGTTACCCTGTTGAGTAGTGCCCTTGCGATTGTCCGTTAGGTTTTCTTTGGTGAAGAAGTAACTCTGATGATGATTGGAAGTGGGAAGCAGAGGTTCGAAGGTTTCGTGGATAGTATCTAAGGTTTCCTTGCGCGACTTATTGCGTTGGTGATTGTGTTCGAAAGTGAAGTTGTCAGGATTTCCCCTGGTTGTGCGGCTATCTTTTTCAAAGTACCGGACCTCAGTTATACTCGTACTGGCACTATGAGTGCTACCATCGGGGGCCCAGTATTCGGAATGCTCACGGACAGCGCCCTTGGCGTACACCTGCTGGTTCGTGTCGGTCTCGAAACTGCGGGAAGCTTCTGTCCAGCTCGATCCATCGGAGGAGGTGAAGGTAGTTGTCACCTTTGCCTTTGTGTAATTGGGCTGATCAATGGACGTTTGGGTTTCGGGGGCAGTGGATTCGCGATAAGACCAGCTGACCGTACCGCCCTGCGAATCTGTGTATTGACCTTGCGCTTGTAGAAGGTAGCCAGAGCTGCTATCATCACTGGAGAAAACAGTACGGCTATATTGACCGCTGTTGCCGGAATAAATAACTCCATGGATAGTATCCTGATACTGGTTGTTGCCACTACCCCGTTCGAAGTAACTGCCACTGGCGTTATTAACCGGATCACTAGAGGTCTGCAACTTGCGATAAGCATTGTTGGCATTGACTTCGGTATAGCTGTTGAAGGTCCCCGAGCGATCCCCATTAGAGAGCGTGAATTCCCCGCGGGTTGTGCTCTCGGTATCCTCGGTCGAACGATAGCGGTTGTTCACGGTGTAAGTGATGGAGTCCTGTGTATAGGAACCGATCAGCCAGGTGTAATTGGTAACCTTCTGTGAGCTCCAGCTATGTTCTATTTTGGAACCCGTATACTGGTCCGGCCCCTGATAATCACGCGATTCCTTGCTCCACTGAGTACCGTTGCCGACGTCGCTGGTAAAGGTGTATTCCTTGGGTTGATTCGTGCGTGTGATCTCCCACCAGTACTTATTATCCCAAGACGGGTTGCGTGAGCGGTCCTGCTTGTAAGTGCCACCGATAAGCTTACCGGATGCATCCAGCTGGCCATCTTGTTGGGTATGATCTTCCCAGGCAGCCGAGTTATAAGTTCTGCTGAAGTAACTATAGTTAGCAGAATTGTCCCAAACCTGATGAGTCTCCAATAAGTATTGGAGTTCCGTATCGGTCCCTGAAACTTCTGTTTTCTGGCGCAGGTGATAAGTCTGGGTTAGTGGAGCCGACGAGAAATGGTACTGATTCTTTGATTGTGAATGGGAATCGGTGGTGCGGAGCCAAGAGGTAGTGGTTCGTCCAGGGGCAAAATCTTGGGAGGTATTCCAACGCGACCAGATACCGACGTAGACGGTACTCCCTTGCGTATTAAGCTGTGAGTTGCCGCTCGACGTAACCGTCAGTTCCAATGGTTGGCCCGTACTATCCCAGGAGCCGTTGTAGTTTACATCCTGCGTATAGTTTCCGGCACGGTCTTCATCCGTGATGTAACGGCTGTCCCAGCTATAGTTTGGATAGTCTTTGTGATAGATACTGACGGAATAATAACGGTTTCGGAGTAATTGGCCTTCCTCGTGATGGGCGGAACTGTATGTGGCGGAGTCTAAATGGTCGCCGACCCAGGTTATATTTCCGGAAATGGAACCTCTATAGTTGCTTTGGGTTTGATAGTCCGTCAGCCATGCAGAAACCTCGCGGATGTTCGCTCCGTTGCTGTCGGTCTGGGAAGAGCTGGAACGTCCGGTGGCGTAATAGCGGTAAGCGTATTTTCCCTGGTAGTTGGAGTCGTTAGTGATCAGAAATTTCTGGAGTGTTTCGGGGGTGGGCGGAGTATAGCGAACAGTGTAAACAGTATTTTGCGAGTCGGAACGATAAAAACTTTCCAGATAAGAGGTGCCGGTGGCCACGTCGCGGAAGAAATCATCCGGTAGGTTCTCGACGGGGGGAAGTTGCGGCGATGGAACATTAGCAGACTGGTCGCTGATGGTGTATTGACCGGTAAAGTTGCCGTTCGCGGTAATTGTGTAAATCAAGGTGTTGGGATTTTCTTCGGCACCATTTTCAGAAGGTGTTTCGCTACCAGCTGGCTGGGGTTGCCAGACTGCATTCCAGGATTGATTGAGGCCAAAACTGAAGAAGTAAGTGCGGCCGTTAGTGGCGGCGAAACTTCCCGAGCCGGTATAGGTAACCTGGTCTTGCAGTGTCTGTTTTGACCAGTTGTAGTTATTCAAATTCGTTGTCGCGGTATCAAACCAAGAATCACCTGCGGAACCAAGAGGCATAATGGTATATGAGGAATTAGTAGGCGAAACCTGGTAAGTGTATTCGTAACCGACGTGGTCATAGTGGAAAACATATTCGTCCTGAACGCGGAGCCAGGCCGTATAAGTTACGGTACCGGTTTCTGATACGGAAATGACACCGTCGCTGTTGGAAACGGAGATGGAACTGGAAATGGCCGTTTCAAAATAAGCAGTGGCGTTATCGGCGGTGAGCTGCACTGTATAGGTTCGTTGGTAGCTGCCGGAGAATTGGGCCAGTTGATAAGCTACCGTCGCAGGTTGGTTGGCGTTGGTGACCGGAGCATTGGCAAAGGTCGGGTCGTTATCGAGTGCTTGCAACCAGGCCGTAAACACGTCGGGGGAATTCTGGAGTTGCTGGAACTGCTGAGCAACATCGTCCGGCATGTTAGGAGGCTGACTGATGTCCGGGAACGAAACCGTCGAATTCCGGGTCACTCAGCAGTTGCGAATCTATCCAGGAATCGGAGAGGTTGCTGTCCGTATCTAGTTGAAACCACGAGTCGTCCGAAATGTGCGAGCCATAATTGGAATTGTCGGAAGATAGGCCGCCTCCGTCGGTAGGACTGTTTTGCGTGGTGCTTGTGGAATCTTGCGTGACAAGGGAAGAGTTGTCAGTACTGCTGTTCGAAGGACCAAGTTGGTCGTTGCTGGTACTGGAGCTGCTGGTTTGCGTCGTGGCAGAATCCGGGTTCGAATTGCTGCCGGAAAGCAAGGTGCCATCTGAGGTGGAAGAATCCGGTGGACTACTGGGATTGTTCGCAGCGTCCGGTGCGTCGAGAATGGTCCAGGTAAGTGTAACGGAGTCGGATTCTGTGCCGTTGGAGGCGGTGAGGGTGATAGTGAAGTCCACACTGGGCTGGTCGGGGTTGGCAATGGAGTAATCCGGAGTGCCGGTGATAACGCCACTAAGAGCGTCCAGGGTAAGGCTCGGCGGCAGGCCGCTAGCGGTGAATGCGATACTGCCGGCAGTTTCGGGTGGAGGTTGCGTGTACTGGAGATACTCATTCAGGTGGAGCGAGACAACTTCGCCTTCCTGCGTGAAGAGCGGCCCCGGATTTTGCAACGTGAAATAACTGGCTGGAGCGGTACGGTCTTCGAGTTGTTCAAAACGCAGCAAGATAGGCTTGGCATACGAAACTGGTCGAGCCGGCCAGAGGAACCGGCGTAACTTCAATCCCAATTGGCGAGCCCAATGGGCAAGACATAGTCTCTACGAGAGAGAGAGAGACTTCTCTTCAACATGACTGCTCCCTCCTCGAATGTTTAGGACCCGGACTTTGCCTAGTAGCGATCATAGCAAAGCGTCGGTGGGAAGGTCAAGGGGTAATTTGGCTGCCTCATCCCCAGTTTTGGGCTTCGGAGAAAAGCGCTCCGAGAAGGGCATTAAGTGCTTCGGCGGCCCGCACTTGCAGTCGCTCAATCATCTGTCGCCCAGTGAAAAACAGGCTGCACGTTCCCTGGCGATTACTGCTGCTCCACATCACAGGCGAATAGCGCTGCAAAGCCACCAAGGCCACTGCCAGCCAAATCCAGTACGCCAACGCCAGAATCAGCAGCAGGCGATCGAACCAATCGCGGCACATCTGTGCCGACTTACGTTAAGAAACACCAATGCTAGAATCAGTAGCAAGCGCTTCAACCAGTTGGCACGAGGGATCATATAGGTCGCCATGAGTGATCAACGTGCCGCGGTAGCCCCGGCCTAATCGTCGGTTCTTAGCATGCTGTTCATATTAGGTTCATATTAGCCTGGAGGCCCCGGAAGGATACGTCGCCTAAGGCCAGGCCTTACCGCCGGTGCTTAGTATTGCCGCAACAACTCTTCGGATTTACGAAGCTTATAACTTCACAAATCACATCAAGTCAACCTAATCGTCGGTCCTTGGCATGCTGTCCATATTAGCCTCGAGGACCCAGGAGGATTCATCGCGTACAGCCAGGCCGTAACACCGGTGCTTAGTATTGCCGCAACCACTCTTCGATGCTCATCCACCTCGCGTAAGTCGTGGCCGGTTTATGCACTGAGTGCGCCAGCTCGGTCATCGGATACCTGCACGGATTCCGATGCTGAGGCAGGGTTTTATGTCTGTAGGCCGCCAGGATGGTGCGCCACCGAATGTGATTAGCGGAACTGCATTTTTTGAACAAGCGAAGGCTAGCCCGGTTCGTGGGGTCGCCGTTTAAGATTCCTAGGATGAATCTTTCGCTGCGACCGATGGCGAGGGACTCAGGTTAGCGACCTGCGCATTGCACTAGCGGTCCAGATGCATCCGTGATAAGCCACCGCTAGTTGCCACCGGTCAACCATGACTGGTCCTGATTAGGAACCACTGATCATGCAACGGCAAACGGTGGCGAATCCTGGAGCGCGTTGGATACCATGCTTAGTGGCCTTATGAGTGCAGGTGACCAGATGTCGTCCCAGTTCGGTCAAGCTTCTGCGTCGCACTGGCAGAGCTGTTGTGACCCAAGCCACTAGCATTTTCCTCTGCCTGATGCTTTCAGCCAGCTAGGTTGCCAGGCCAGCGACGCTGCCGAGACCAAATCGGCCAGCGTTTCTCTCTGCTTTTTGTCAGACGCATAACTGGTGAACCGATCGAACCACCGGGGGATTGAAACGAGTGGGGCTGACTTGCCTCAGCACTCGCCGCTTGGTCGAGGATGACAAGCTTAACCCGCTGGCTCGCCCTTGTCCTCCGTCGTGATTAGACTGATGGCCCACGGCAAAACTTCCAGGGATTGGATGGCGGTTCCCTCCGTAGGTTCTGGTGGCAGTGGGCGACCTTTTCTAAACATGTACGAACATAGGACTTCGGGGCCACCGCCATTTTTTCCGCACTCCCCATAAAACTGGGGATGGATCAGTCTCGGAATAGGTTGTCTCCTGGAATCTAATATTATTCGCCTGAGCGCAAGCAGTTCCGGAGGTAACTCGCGTTGTGGTAACGAAGCGGCTAAAACACAGGCGAATTCGACGCAGGATCGGCGTCATGTTGGTTGGTCGGCTTGGTGAGCCGTCTAAGCAGAAGCGAATGCAAAGAAGCCCCCGGGCGGTGGCAATGTTTCGGGCTAACATGACCTGTCCTGCGTTTAAGCAGGAGGAAATGCCAAGAAACATCGGCACTCAAACTAGAGCCTTCAGGTAATCGCGGACCGTCGGCTTGCAGGAAGCGCCGACACTATTCTGCCAATCAAACGGCCGGCCAGGCATTCCAACCGAAGGAACTACCCCCGGCAGGATTCGAACCTGCGACCTGCGGTTTAGGAAACCGCCGCTCTATCCGACTGAGCTACGGGGGCAATCTCGCCAAGTCGTTGCCGTTTAGCGTGGCGGTTGACTGTTGTTCATCGAGTTTGATTTCGTCCGTGGGAAATCTGGCCGGGTCGTTGCAGCTTAGTGTGGCGGTGTCAAGATAATGGTTCCGCCAACTAGGCCGGTAGTCTGGCCAGGTCGTTGCAGCTTAGCCGTGGTACTTCTGTGTATCCAGCCCGATAGTGTTCGGGCAGGGGCGTGCAAGCTGCTCCTGCCTAGGCCGAGGTGGCAGTAATAGCGTTGATACTATCAACTTGCCCGGGTGCGCAAGCTACTCCTGGCCAAGCCAAGGGCGATTGCGCGCGTAGCCGCGGTATGTGGCCCGAATTTCGCGGAAGATCGGCACGTCCATGAGCAGTACTAAGAAAATCGGTTACTCGGCGTGTTGCTCATCCTGACCACGGGGGCTTGCGAGCCCGCTCTTTCCATCTGCGAGTGGTTATCCACCCGACCGCGGTGCTGATTCTGCTACGGTTACTGCGGAGTAATGCCTGGCAGCATCACGCCGGGCTTACACCCACGGCTCCTGATCAAGGCGGTTTACTGGCTAGCAGACCAGGTCAATGAATCCTATCAATGTTTTTCGGCGGTTGCCAGGTTAATTTCGATTTACGAGCTGCGCAGGACCGCCGCCGTCAAATTGCAACACGCCAAGTTATTATGGACTTGGATTTACGAGGCCGATGCCAGGAGCATAGAGACGGCAAGATAACGCGAGAAGCTTCATATAAATAATGCCGCTACGTCTAACCGGGAGCACAAGCGATGAGCGATGAATTTCCGCGTTTGGGATTTTTGGGGGCTGGGAAAATGGCCGCGGCTCTGGTGCGCGGCGTGCTGGCTGCGGGTCTGACCACGCCGGATCGCATCTACGTCAGCAGTGCTCGGGAAGAATCGCGGCGTGGCCTGGCCCGGACAACGAACGTCCAGGCTGTGGAAAGTAACTGCGAGGTGGTAGGCAAAAGCGAGGTGGTGGTGCTGGCGGTCAAACCTCAGGTGGCCGCGACAGTCCTTCGAGAAATAGCCCCTGCTGTCCAGGAACGCCATCTGCTGATTTCGGTGGTAGCGGGACTACGGCTGGCGACGATGCAGGCGATTTTAGGGCCGAGAGTGCGACTGGTGCGAGCGATGCCGAACACTCCGTGCCTGGTGGGCGCAAGTGCCACGGCTTACTGCAGCGGAAGCACAGCCCGGCCAGAAGATTGTGCCCTGGTGGAGAGGATTTTCCAGGCGGTGGGAGAATGTCTGGCGGTTCCCGAAGAATGGCTCGATGCCGTCACCGGACTGAGCGGAAGTGGGCCAGCGTATGTGGCCGTGGTGATCGAAGCGTTGACCGATGGTGGAGTGCGAGCGGGCTTGCCGCGGGAGGTGGCGTATCGGCTGACGTTGCAGACGGTGCTGGGCACGGTTCGACTCCTGCGGGAATGCCAACTGCATCCGGCACAGCTCAAAGATCAGGTAGCCAGTCCGGGCGGAACTACCATTGCCGGGTTGCATCGGCTGGAAGAAGGGGGATTGCGAGCGGCGTTGATTAACGCAGTCGTCGCTGCTACTGAGCGAGCGCGGCAACTGGGTGCCGTGGAAAATGCCGGCTGTGCCAGTCAAGCCCCGGCCGCTTCCGATTGAACCTGGATTGTCGTTGGGTGTTGCAGAGCGGCCTGGATGTCCGCTGGCAAGAGTGTGTCCATCTGGGCATCGTTGCGCAACCACATTCTTTCGAGGATTTGCGGGCGGAGTTGCAAAAACACCTCGGCCAGATGGGGGTCGAACTGGGTACCGGCATGTTTGCGAATCTGCTGGAACGCTAAATCCGCGGGCATGCCGGGGCGGTAGGGGCGATTGGAAGTCATGGCGTCAAAGGCGTCTGCCAGGGCCACGATTCGCGGCAGCAGATCAATTTCCTCGCCTTTCAGGCCGTCGGGATACCCTTTGCCGTCCCAGCGTTCGTGATGGTGGCGGACAATCGGAATGTAGGGGCGCAGGTCGGGTAGCGTTTCCAGGATCGCCGTTCCTTTGATGGTGTGGGATTTCATGATTTCGAATTCTTCCTGGGTGAGTGGCCCGGCTTTGCGGAGGATACGATCGTCTATGCCGATTTTGCCGATATCGTGCAGGGGAGTGCCAATTTCGAGAATGCGGCGTTTTTCGGGGGGAAGCTTGATGGCATCGGCGAGCATGAGCGCATATTCGGTGACGCGCAGCGTGTGGCCGCCGGTGTATGGATCGCGCATTTCCACTGCCTGGGCCAGGGCGGTCACGGTTTGGACAAACATCTCGCGTTGCTTTTCCAGAAGCTGAGCACACTCGATGCTTGCCGACACACTGGCAGCCAGAGCGTCGGCCAGGCGTAAGTCCTCCTCGGTGAATGGCGACTGCGAGAAATGGCGATCCAGATGGAGCACGCCGAGTTTTTTGCGTGGCGAACGCAACAAGGCACAGATAATGGACGACATGGCTCCTTCCATGATGCTGGAACTGGCCTTCAACTCGTTCGAAACACGAACATCGCGGCACAGGAGCGACTCTCCCTGAAGGAAGCAGCGTTGCGCTAAACTGCTGCTGTACCAGGTGCGGGTGGCCAGTTCCCGTTCCCCCGTGGAAACCGCACGAATCTTGAGTTGCGCTTCCCGCTCGTCCCACAGCACAATAGCGGCGCGCTGGGCGTCCAGAGCCCGTACCGTATCTTCCAAAATGGCCTGCAGCAGTTCATCCAGCGATTCGCTGTGTGTCAGATGGTAGCTGGCCCGCAACAGTACCAGCAAGCGATCACCCGCCTGGGGTTTATCACTGAGCACCCCTGCCGCAACTTGTAATGCCTGGTCCCAGCTATGCTGAGCGCTGGATTCAACTAAGAAATTCTTGGAAGGGGTCTCCACAGGAAACCTGGGGGTTTCCTCTTCGACGACCACCGCCAGGAATAACACATTGCCGCACTGTAACAGATCGCGGGGTCGAATACGCCGTTCGACCATGCCCACCCGCACGCCATTGAGAAAGGTGCCGTTGGTGCTGCCCAGGTCACGCACCACCCAGCCCTGATCGGTGTAATGGATTTCGGCATGCCGGCGACTGACAGAAGGATCGTTGATAACGACCTCCTGACCTTCCAGCCGACCAATGCGCAAGGTTCCACTCGATTCCCAATACCGACCTTCCCATTGAGGACTGACCGCTTTCAGGCGAATACGCGGCACAGGAGTTCTCCTCAAGCAAGTCTGGGCACAACCCAGGTGCAGGCAGGCGAGGATTGCTTCGGGCTGGGCTGCCAGCGCAGCGCAGTGAGCCGATTTGCCATCGGCAGCACCAGGTTTTCCCGCAGTCCAAGCAACTATAGCTCACGTTTTTCCGCAAAAAGTCGCTTTAGACGCGCTATTCGATACCTTTCGTGCTTCGATTACGCTCAGACCGAAAAAACCAGATGGCGGATGGAAAAAATTTCAGTTCGGTTGACGCTGGCAGTTCATCGGGCAGACTTGAATGACTGGTCGGGACGGCGACTTTGCCAACCGAGCCATTGCAACATCGGCTACAGGAGCGAACCCAATGAAGCGCGTGGTGATTCTGGCCACAGCGGTGATGGTGATGAATGGCTGTGCGAGTTGCCCCTCGCATCCGTGGCTGAGCCGATTGTTTCGCCGCGATTGTCCGCCCGTGTTAGAAGCACCGCCTGCGACTTCCCTGACGGTGCCTGCTCCTGTGGTGACCGAAGCTCCCCCGCTACCGCCACCGCGAGTTTCGGAAATGATGCCGAGTCCCCGGCTGGCTCCCGAATATCCGGCTCCGCCCAATTCCCACCAGCCTTAGTACCGTTTCGTGGACCGGACTGCACCTGTCTGCTCCGTGCTGGTGTGGCATCCTAGATCGCTTTAGTACCGTCCCGCGGGCTGACTTGCACCGAGTCGGTTCTGCAAGCGGTATCATTGATTCTCCGAACTCATCGGCAAAGCGTATGTAACGGTGTCCGAGACCGGCACCGGTTGCAACCTTTTCGCCGCAGCCATTTGCAACTTTTTCGTTTGACGAACAGGGGCGAAGTTCGTACACTGCATCGGCGCTTTTACCCGGTTGGCGTCGCGGTTCCGGGGTGGGAAGTCGGACAAAGCCCGGCTAATCGCGGCCCATTTCCCTACCACTCCGGACTCGCCTTCGCCAGCAACCAAGGAGCAAAGAAAAGCTATGGCGAAAAAATACGTCTATTTCTTCGGTGGCGGCAAAGCGGAAGGCACGGCCGAGATGCGCGATCTGCTCGGTGGCAAAGGGGCCAACCTCGCCGAGATGACCAACATTGGCCTGCCTGTGCCACCGGGCTTCACCATTACCACGGAAGTGTGCACTTACTACTACGCTCACAATCGCACGTACCCGCCCGAACTCAAGGAGCAGGTGGATGCGGCGCTCAGGCGAGTCGAGGAACTGGTCGGGGCCCGTTACGGTGACCCGAAAAACCCCCTGCTCGTTTCCTGCCGATCCGGGGCGCGGGCCAGCATGCCGGGCATGATGGATACCGTGCTCAATATCGGTTTGAATGACCGCACCGTTCAGGGGCTCATTGAGCAAACCAACAACGAACGTTTTGCCTGGGATGCCTATCGCCGGTTTGTCGCCATGTACGGCGACGTGGTGCTGGGACTCAAACCGCAGTCCAAGACCGAGATAGACCCGTTCGAAAAAATCCTCGAAGACATGAAACACCGTCGCGGTGTCCACTATGACACGGAGTTGACGACGGCCGATCTGAAGGAACTGGTGCGCTTGTTCAAGCAGGCGATTCGTGAACGGCTGGGCAAGGAGTTTCCCGAAGACCCGTATGAGCAGCTCTGGGGAGCGATCGGGGCGGTGTTCGGTTCCTGGATGAACGATCGGGCAGTGGTCTATCGCCGGCAATTCAACATTCCGCACGACTGGGGCACCGCCGCCAACGTCCAGGCGATGGTCTTCGGCAACATGGGCGAGGATTCATGCACCGGTGTGTGTTTTACCCGCGACCCGGCCACTGGAGAAAAGGTGCTCTACGGCGAGTATCTGACCAATGCTCAGGGTGAGGACGTAGTCGCCGGTATCCGCACGCCCAAGAAGATTGCCGAACTCAAGCACGAAATGCCGGCTGTTTACGAACAACTCGAACGCATCCGCGAGATTCTCGAACGGCATTACCGCGATATGCAGGATATCGAGTTTACGGTGCAAAAAGGCAAGCTCTACATGCTGCAGACCCGCAACGGCAAGCGAACCGGTTTCGCGGCGGTTCGCATCGCCGTGGATATGGTGGACGAAGGTTTGATCACCAAGGAGGAAGCTCTCAATCGTGTCGAACCGGACGCGCTGAACCAGTTACTGCAGCCGATCTTCGACCCGGAGGCCAAACGCCGCGCTATCGCGGAAGGTCGCCTGCTGGCCAAGGGAATCAATGCCGGGCCTGGTGCAGCCACGGGCAGAATCGTCATGCACGCCAGCGACGCGGAAGCCTGGACCCAGCGAGGTGAAAAGGTCATCCTGGTACGCCGCGAAACCAGCCCCGAAGATATCCGTGGCATGACCGTAGCGCAGGGAATCCTGACCGCGTTCGGTGGCGCCAGCAGTCACGCTGCTCTGGTCAGTCGGCAGATGGGCAAAGTCTGCGTGGTCGGTTGTGGTGCGCTCAACATCAACTACGAAGCAGGCGAAATTCGCGTCGGCAACAGAGTGCTCCGCACCGGCGACTGGATCAGCATTGACGGATTCACCGGCGAAGTGCTGGAAGGTCAGGTGGCTACTCGACCCAGCGAGGTCGTGCAGGTGCTTTTGGAGAAAAGCCTCAAACCGGAACAGTCCCGCGTTTATCAGCAATTTGCGGAACTGATGGCCTGGGCCGACGAGAAACGCAAACTCGGTGTGCGCACCAACGCCGATCTGCCTAACCAGGCCGCTGAGGCTATCGCGTTCGGAGCCGAAGGAATCGGTTTGTGCCGCACCGAACACATGTTCTTCGAGGGCGACCGCATTGACGCCATGCGGGAAATGATCCTTGCCGAAACCACCGAGGATCGCCGCAAGGCACTGGCGAAATTGTTGCCGTATCAGCGGGGCGATTTTGAGGGCATATTCCGCGTGATGCAGGGTCGTCCGGTGACCATCCGCACGCTTGACCCACCGTTGCATGAGTTCTTGCCGCAGACGGAAGAAGAGCAGGCGAAACTGGCGAGCAAACTCGGCGTGCCGCTCGAAAAAGTGCAGCGGCGCGTCCGCGAATTGCACGAATTCAACCCGATGCTTGGTCATCGTGGTTGCCGACTCGGTATCACCTACCCCGAAATCACCGAGATGCAATGCCGGGCCATTTTCGAGGCCGCCTGCAAAGTGCAAAAAGAAGGCATCCCGGTCGAACCGGAGATCATGATCCCGCTGGTCGGTTTCCCACGCGAGTTACAGGAGCAGGCGAAAATCGTTCATCAGGTGGCCGAGCAGGTCTTCCGCGAACAGGGCGTGCGTGTGCCTTACAAAGTCGGCACCATGATCGAAGTGCCGCGGGCCTGTGTCGTCGCGGATCAGATTGCCGCCGAAGCTCAATTTTTCAGTTTCGGCACCAACGACCTGACCCAGATGACCCTGGGCATGAGCCGCGACGATTACGGCGCTTTCATCCGCGAGTACATCGAACGCGATATTGTGCCCCGCGATCCGTTCCAGACCATTGACACCGAGGGCGTGGGCGAGTTAATGCGCATGGCCGTGCAGAAGGGCCGCAGTAAACGCCCCGACCTGAAAGTCGGCATCTGCGGTGAACATGGCGGCGATCCCGACACGGTCAAGTTCTGCCACAAAATTGGTCTGGATTACGTCTCCTGCTCGCCGCGACGTGTGCCGATTGCCCGACTCGCCGCTGCTCAGGCTGCTTTGAAAACCAGCAAGTCCGACTAATTTTCCCGGCTTTCAGGCAGACGGCGGGGCAGCTTGACCGTGAAAGTCGTACCGCGACCCACCAGGCTTTCGACACGAATACGGCCCTGGTGGGCTTCAATGATTTGCCGGCAGATGCTCAAACCCAACCCGGTCCCTCCCTGACCATTTTCGTCGGGCTGCCTGGTGGTGTAGAACGGCTCGAAAATGGTGCGTAATTTGTCCGCAGGAATACCGACGCCCGTATCCTGGATGACAATCTCCACCATGTCGGTCTGCGGATTTTCGCGTACCTGCACCGTGAGTTGTCCACCTTGCGGCATAGCCTGCCGAGCATTGAGGATCAGGTTGAGCAGCAGTTGCTGGATCTGCCCGGGGACCACGGGAGCCTGAGGTCGGCCCTGATAATTCTTTTCCAGGCGGATTTTATGACGCTGCAGGTCGCGTTCGGTGAGGGCGAGTACCTCCTCGACCAGCGCGACGATGTCGGTCATCTCCCGACGCAGATTGTTTTTGCGGAGCAATCCCAGCAAACTGAGCGTGATGGTCATGCCGCGCTGACTGGCCTTGAGAATCCGTTCGAGAGCGTCGCGGCGTTCCTCATCGGAGTCGGCCTGCAAACCCAGCCGCGCGAAATTCACAATCGTGGTCAGCAGGTTGTTGAACTCGTGGGTGATGCTCGAGGTGAGCAAACCGATCTGGCTGAGCATTTGCAGCCGTGCTATCTGCTGGCGTAGCTGTTCGACTTCCGTCGCTGGAGATTCCTGCACGGAAGTGGTCATGCCGGTTCGCCTCCTTGCCCGCAGGGGGACGCCGCAACTTTCCCCCGGCTGGTTTTCCACCAGCCGCATCCGCGCTTTGATCCGGGTCAGATTGCCGACTGGCATAGGTATCGGTTGCCCGGCAAGGCGAACTTCACCGCAACTCTCGGTGGCAGCGCTTGTTAAGACAAGAAGCTGGACGAAAGTGGCGAGAATGAAATCACTGGGGCTGGTTGCAGCCGACTAAGCCAACTATTGCCTCTGGCGAGATGCGGTAAAAGAGACAATCTGCCATGGCCTTACTGCCGTCCGGACGGAATCGTTTGTGCGGGCTGCTCTTTGGGTCCCGCAGCATCTCCGTCTGGCTGGAACATGCCTCTACCAGGTGGACACGGAGCCTCGGGGCACCAGAGGGTCTCCATTTCCGTCGCGCTGGAAGATCGCCCTTGTGTGTCAGCCGATAAGCCTGACTGTAGCCAAGCAACCAACCCGCTATTTCCGTCGCGCTAAAAGATTGCCCTTCCGTGGCGTGCTTTGGTGCCTGCAAAACAATGAAAGGTTGACGCGGATGCGACAGCTTCCCCGGCGTGTCTTGCCGCCCAGGAAGTGAACCGACCAGCGGCAACGCATTTACCAAATCCCGGCTGACTGACACCGACCGCTCTTGAATGGACATGCGAAAGCCGCGCGAAATACACGTTTCCATGTGCAATCGCGTCGCACACGCCACGGGGGGCTTACGCCCCCCGCTCCTGGTGCTGTTGCAACGACCGTTCGCCGGAAAGAATGGCGATTTCTGCGGTGC
>VAPR01001048.1_pt1 | contig 15095 bp, 10 predicted proteins | sample 3380701 | NCBI WGS metagenome assembly VAPR01 (sample SAMN11536904, study PRJNA540576) | hot springs metagenome | isolation source: hot spring wet sediment | place: Spain: Lobios | collected 2014-01 | reverse complement strand
TTGTAAAACTTTTCACAACCAATAAGCCTGCCAAGCCGCCAATGAGGAAGGCTAGCAACATGCCTGCAGTAGGTCCGGCGGCGAGAGAGGCTCCTGTTACAAGCAAAGCCGCCAGCGACAGCGCGGCGAACGGCGCAATGAATCTCCTGAAAAAGCCTGTAAATGTTCTGACGCCGTAGAAAATAATCCATCCCCCGGGGAGCAATATGGTGAAGATTACCAGAAGCAGTAGGGCGACTATGCCTATTAGCGCTAGCTGCGAGAGAATCGGCTGAACAACCATGAAGCCTAGGCCGCCCAATATGAAGGCGAGGATATCTCTAGAATTCATGCCCAACCCTCCTCGGCTCCCTCCTCTTTCTCCGCCTAGCCAGGGCAAGCATGCTGGCAAACAGGGTGGCTAAGGGCAAAGTAACCACGAGCATCGAAGGGTTGACGACGGCGGTAGCCATCGCCGTGAAGACGATGATGTAGAAAACAGACTTGGCCGATAGAATCCCTTTGCCAACCTCGTCAGCACCCTGCTCTTCTCCATGTTTTCTCCGTGGGGGAGCTCTTGTCCGGGCTTCTGGATAATCAGGCTCATATGCCGGCGGCTGCGATGCCATGCTCTCGTAAATCCTCTGGTTGATAATGTATTCATCTAAATAGCTGTCATCAGATGACATATTGTTTCATCTCCTCGAAATACTTCAGCAGCATGAACCCGGAAAGAGTCTTTCTATACTTCCCCTCATTCACCGTAACCAAGCCATGCTTGATGTAGTCATGAATGGAAGATTTGTCTTTCCAATTGCGGCAGAACCTGACAGCCACCGATGTAGGCAGTTTTTTAAGAATCTCTACAACTTCTGGGTCGTTAGACCTCTTTATAGCTAATTCTTTAGCGGCTATAACGTTGGACAATAGCTCAAACTCCTCCGGGTCAAATTCTTGTGTATCGGTTTTTCTAGTCTCCTGCTTCTCTTCTACAGGTTCTTCTCCCGTGTTCGTTGCCTTGACTAAAGTCCTCTCCTTTGTCTCCTTTTCCTGTTTCTTCTTTTCAACATGTTTTCCGAGACAGCGACCATCACTGGTCAGAACCCGGCCGCATTCGCTGCATGGCTTCGGCAGCCCGGGAGCCTTGTCTCCGCCAAGCTTCTCCCTCCGCATTCTGAAGATGTAGCCGTCCACAATGATTCTGGCAGGGTCCTGCCTAGACAATGTCCGCATCCTCGCCGGTGTGACGAACTTGATGTAGGCCTCGCCTATTTCCAGCTCCGTTATCACGCGTCTGATGCTCTCGGGCGAGGTTTGGGAGAGGACCCACATATCCTCTGGAGAGGAGGTGTTGAACACGACCCATCTGTAGCAGGACTGCCTAATCCCATCGGCTATGTCTGACAGCCTCTGCGTGACAAGAATCAACGCGACGGCGTAGCTTCTAGCGGTTCTGGCTATGTCTTCGAGCTTGCTACGGCTCCCCGAGTCCCTGCCGCCTCTGAGCTGGATAGGCTTGGTAACTAGATACGCCTCGTCTATAACAACCACGACAGGCTTCTCCCTAGTGAAAGCCAGCGGCCCACGTTTCAGCATCATCTTGGCAAGCTTTCTAAGCAGGAACTCTAGGACTATTGCTCTGGTTTTCTCGTTCACGTCAGCCATGTTGAGCACCACGAGAGCAGGGCCATCAGCCGCAAACAATGGGCTATAGAGGTCGGAGACGCCGTAGGCATCTGTTTTGAAGACCGCCTTCAGGTCATACATCTTGTCGTAGATGCCTTCTATGGCGTCTTTGGTCTGCGGCCCATACTTCAGCTTCCCCTCCATTATCTCCTTCTCCACCTTCTCCAGCCTCTCCAACAGGTTTTCATACGTCAACTCGGTGTTGGAGTGGCGTAGCTCGGCATAGGCCACTCTTATGAAATGAGCCTGCTTAGAGCCAACCTCCTCCAGAACAGATATGCTGTCCATGAGGTCCTCGACCATCTGAGGCTCCGTCTCCCCCTCCAGGGCCTTGAACGGGTCTATGCCCGTGCTTGAGACCATGTAGATAGCCGCTTTCCCGTCGTCCACGTATCCCAGCTTGTAAAACGCTTCGGTGAAGTCGCCTTTCACATCGAAGAGCAAAACCTTGTAGCTGCCCATTAGCTGGGTGACTAGGCTAAACACTGTCGTTGTCTTGCCCGCCCCGCTCGCGCCAGCTATTATCATATGCGGGTTGAACTCCCGCTCGCTCACGGCCGGTGAATACCTCAGCTCTATGTTTCCGGGAATGGTGCGGACGAGGATATGGGTCTTGAGCTGAGCATCTTCATTGGTTTCGCGGTAGGGCTGCTCAACCATTCTCACGCTTTTGGAGACGGTGCCGAGGACGGCTGAGGACTCCTTGTTACCGGTTTCAACGTCTCTTCTAACCCTTCTGATGGTTGATGCCTGCTCAGCCACCGCGACTATCGACGCTATGGTCGTCACCATCGGTATCGAGGGGAGATTGGCTAGGACGATTGTGAAGGCTTTATGGTACTCTAGCTGGTGGAAAAGAGCTGCGATAACTAGGTCCAGCACAAGGCTTAGTATGAAGTAGTAGGCGCCCAAGCTCTTGGCGGCATACGCTATCGGAGCCGCGATGGAGGCGGGTCCCGAGCCTATCGGCCCCCAAGCCATCAAAGCCAGCATGATGGCGAAAAACACTCTGCCGACAATGAGCGCGCGAAGGCTCTTGACGGGCTTTATCTCGGGAGCGTTGCCTTCTCTAACCATGTAAAGGAATATGAAGGCTAGGATGTAGTTTAGGGCAAGGGCCGATGCTCCTAGGAAAGTTATCTCCATGTCACCATACACCTCTTCTCAAGACATACACCATGCTGCTGACCATTGCGCTGAAGCTGGTCACGGCGACGAAGGTCCACAGCCTGCTCTCCACGTTGAAAACCCGCTCCACAACGTCTCCATGGCTGGTCTCCATCCTCACTATGAACGTGGCCCTCGGGTAGGAGAATATGCGCCAAGAGGTTTCAGCGACACCTGATTCATCTGTGGAAACCTCTACAGATTCTCTAAACTCGGCATACTGTATCCTCAGCCTAGTGTTCGCAACGGGTCTGCAGACCGATGCATCCATTATTGTTGTCCCGTTGTCGAGAACCTTCCAGCACCTCCCCCCGCTTCCAACCAGGTCTTCCACAACCAGTATCCGGAAAGTATATGGCCACAGGAAGTGAGCCTCCTGGGTTCTGTCGAAGAAGATTACGACCTTGGTGGGGTTGAAGCCGTCGGTGTTTTCATCGCCCATGGCAAGCGGCGCGGCCAGAGCCAGCAGCGCCAGAGACAATAGAAGAAGGTTAAGCGGTTTCATACAGCATCTCCCTCCTGCTCATCCTCCTGCTCACCAGAGCCCTCTTGTCAGGCTCTATGCGGAAGAACAGAGGCCTGGGGTCAACGCTCCACTTGAGGAAGGCCTCGCCTGTCCCGAAGCCCTCCAACCTCCTCCTCTCCTCGTCTGTCAGGTTAAGCAGCCTCTGGGCGTTCAGGGCCTCGCCCGGGTTACCGTAGCCGAAGGCAATCGTCGTGGAGACAAGCGCAGCCACGGTCGGGACACCTCTTCTCTTAGCCATGTCAGCTTCCTGAAGCAGGTCGTCGAGCAGATGCGTTATCATGACGTAGCTGGTGCCGAACTTTCTCTCCTCCCTGAGATGGGTACCCAGAGGGACTTCGCCGGCTTTTCCCAGCAAGAACTTGTGGCCCTCGTCGATTATCACCATAAGCCTCACACCCTCCTTAACCTCTTGGCTGAGCATGTAATCATGTATGTGCTCGAGAATGCTCCAAGTGATTAGCCTCTGCATGTCGTCGCTCATACGCACCTGCCCGCCGCCAGACTGGGCGCGGAAACTCACAATCACAACACCCCCCTCCACCAGCAAATCCTTCAGCAGCACATCAGTCCTATCGAGCGCGAAAGCGCCCTCCGCATAGGGCCTCAGCCTCCGCTCCAGGTCAAGCAACAGCGTCACCGCGGCGTCGAGCTCAGGCGAGCCTCCCCGCGAGATAACCAGCTTCTCAGCCTCTCTTCTCCTCCACACAACGTATGCATAGAGCTGGGCCATAGTACATTTAGACAGGTTCTCATCCCTCCATGTGGAGGGGTCTGAGTCATCAACTCCGCCTATCCTCTTGTACATCAGCTTAAGCCCTTGGTAGAGTATGCTGGATTGGGTGGGCTGAAGCGGTATAGCATTGGGCAAAACCGCGTCCACGAATCTGCTTATCCTCTGCTCGGGCGCTAGGCCTGAGAGAAGCAACGGGTTGTATTTCTTGTTGCAGAGGTCTACGACGGTGACCTTCAAGCCCATGGAGCGGAGCTCGTCAGCCTCGGCGGCGTATTCTCCGGCCGGGTCTATTATGATGACGGCGGGAGGCTTCCCCGTGCCAGAGTATTTGCTGAGGCCATCTATCCTGAAGAGCAGCGTCTTTATCAGGGTGGACTTGCCGGTGCCGGGCGAGCCTAGCACAAGCATATGCGGGTTATGCAGCATCGACGGGTTCCAGTACACAGGCCTGCCATACTCGTCTCTGCCGAGGTATACGCCGTCCTTGGGCATTATTGGCCGGCGTCTGAAAGCCAGCGGGCTGACGGCCACGAAGTCCCTCGTCAACGCTTTGACAACCGGTATCGGGTTGGGGTCGAAGACGGCTCTACGCGGCTGAGGAAGGTACATGAACCTGTGGCACAGCGCCGCTCCCCAGCCGTCTCCAACCACCTTTGTCGTGAAATTCATTGTGTCGAGGAGGCTGCGGGCCTCGTGAAGCTCCTTATCCAGCTTATCCAACTCTCTCCAGGAAACGTCTCCCGAGGCTCTAGCCCTAACCTCTACAACAAGGCTCATCAGGTAGGGCCTCTCCCCATGAGTTATTCTATCCGCCACATTCATGCTGCGGCCCGCTTTCAAGTAGCCGGACACGGCGCCGCCGACCTGAGCATCCATGCCGTACAGGTCAGCCCTTGCCATGGCGAGCTTGATTGTGTCGCCCACGGGCTGGGGAACTATGTGGAGAACAACCCTGAAGTCTTTGAGGGTGTAGATGAGGTTGTTGAAAGATGCGAGATACATGGCCAGCCTCCGCTCAATGTCTTCGGATGACAGGTCTCTGTTGTTGTTTCCAGTGACGGATAGATACTTCGATGCAATGGTCTCGCCATTGACGCGTCTAACCAATACGCCGTCCTCAAGGATGGAGTATTCCCCGCCTCCAAGGCTCCAGTGGGTATGTCTACCGGACAGCTTGCAGGTGGCTTTGGATACGCTGTTCGCCGCCCTGACGGTTAGTAGGAGGCCGATTATCCCGCTGATGAGGATTGTTGTCCCCAGTATTCCCAGCCCCGTGCTGAGCATTGATGTAAACAATGTCGCAAACGATGCGCTGCCGAGGATTATCACATGGTGCTTGGAGGGCTTGTAGGCGGCCTCGTCGCTGACGGCTATTTGATGACCCATGTATGACGCGTCGTCTATCACAACCGTTCCAATGCCTTCCATGCTTGTTGCAAGCGTTTTAGCAGCGGCCTCGACAGCGTGTACAGCGCCCTCCTCATCGCCCTCAACCACCTCGGAGTAGAGAACTATGTACGCGTATTCTCCTTGAGGCGACCTATCGATGATAAGCTTCGCCTCAACGTCGGCGAGGCCCTCTACAGCCTTCACCATTCTATCTAGTAGAAGCATCCTCTCATGCGCCGTCGTTGTTTCATAGTTTTTCTGCACGTCGGCTATCTTCAGCATCTTGACGGCGTAGCCTCTGCGCCTCCTCCTATCCTCGAAGAGCAGGGTTACTTCGCCGGGTTTTCTGGGGCCCTCGAAGAGCCTTATCTTGGTGGGCACACGCAGAGAATAGGGGATATCAGGTGCGACGGCGAACCAGAAAGCCGTGGATGGAACGTTTTTCCTAAGGTATCCGACGGCGGCTGGATAGCTTCTCCTAGCGGCCAGCAGGGCTAGAAACACCGCCGGAAACAGGATAGCCATGTAGGGGGTATACGGAGCCAGTTGAGGGCTTAAGCCTATTATAGCTAATGTAACCAGTATAAGCCCGCCGAAGAAAAGCGGCCCGATGCCCAGAACCTTAGCAAGAACCCCCATGCTTTCACCTCCTCATCTTCACAACCAGCGCCACGGCGAAGGTGGACACGCCCACGATTAACGCGGCGAGCAGATGACCACTTATAGCCAGAACGCCTGTGAACACGCCGCCGATTACCAGGTACCGGCGCAGGCCAGCGTCATGGGACACTCTCCTAGACGAGGGATGTCTGCCACCTTTCTTGAGCAGGTCAACGGGTCTGCCGTTTTCATCCCTGATGTATGGGTCGTCGGGGTCTCTCGGCGTAGCCTCCTCCTCTCTTCGCCAGCCTCTCCTCAAGCCAAACTCATCTTCTTCACTCATTTTTCTCCTCACCATTTTTCCTGTTTGGAGATGTTTCCCCAGCCTGCCCCCATTCGGGGGGCATCTGGGACTCGGTATTCTCCTTTCCAAAGTCTCCCCAACTCATGTGTTCCGAAACATCCTGCGGCTCGGCGCTGGGCTCGCTTCCCGCCGTCCACCACGGCACCTTGAACTCGCCATCTGATTCGGAGCCAACCCGTTCAACAAAAGAGGCAGCGTCCTCCCTCTTTCCCAGAGAGTCGGCTACGCTGAAGAACTCGTCCAGAGTCCTCGGGTCATCGGCACCGGAGAAAATCTTCTCCCTGAGGCTATCCATGTACTGCTGCTGGGCCTCGGCCACGCCGGGGTCCGGCTGATAATCCGCTGGAGAGACATCGTAGCCCTTCGCCGGAGCAGCATGGGACATGCGCGCCCCCATCTCCTCCATCACTTTCATGAACTCGTCCAGCTCGTTCTTCGACACCTCGTAGGTCCCCATGTTCGTCTCCACGACAACCCTGTCGCCGCCGTCCACGAGGTTGGTGAGCCTGAAGTCAGGGTCATACGGGTTGGCGACAATCCACATATACTCGCCGATTCTCTCCTCGAATCTTCTAAAGTCCTCGGGCGTGCCGTAGGACCTGTGCATGTCGTAGGCGTGTTTGACGTCCGATGGGTCTCCTCCATAGTCATGCTGCTTTATGACGGGCTGCTCAGCCGTCCCCGCTGGGTGAAGTATGCCGGTCCTGAACTCAGGAACATAGGCAGGCGTCACCAACGGCCTAACGCCCTCGGGGGTGAAGGGGTTGTTATCCGCGGCGAGGCTGAACGCCGCCGGAGCCCTTATCTTTCCGTCGAGCTGGTCAGATATGTATCCGAAGAAGGCGCCGGCGCTTACATGGCCTGAGGCTGACAGCCTCGTGCTCATCCAGTCAGCAGCCTTCCCAACCGTTGGGGAGAGGATGCCCTCGACAAGGGATGCGCCAACAACGTGTTTGCCGAAGTCGCTTTTCGCGAAGCTGTCAACCAAGGCAATTCTCTGCGACATTGTTGAGGACTTGAGCATGTTTGCGAAGCCTTGCGCCACCTTCTCTGGACGCGCCTCAACCATCCTGCTCTGCTTAGCCCATCCTATCAAGAGGTCAGCCTTACGCATGGCCTCCTCCTGCGAATAGCCCTTCATCATGAGCCTCTCCGCATAGGCGTTTCTCACGGCTTCGGCGAACTTCGGGTCGCTTCTGACAGCGGACATGGCGACATTGGCGGTGTAGCTCCTCGTCATCACGCCGAGAACCAGCCTCTCAGCCCTTGCGACAATGCCTCCCCTGCCCTCAAGCTCCCGCTTCTTGTCCAGCATCCGCTCCATGACGCCGGAGAACCTTGTCCTCTCAGCGAATTTTTCCCACGCCTTCCTGTTCTTCTCCCTTGCCTCGGTGGCGGCTTTGAGAAGCTGGTTCTCCTGCCTCCTCTGAATCCATCTAGCGATAAAGTCCACCCGGGACATCCGCTTAACCGCTGAAGCATATGTTGTGAAGAACTTGGCCGCATGAGTGATGTTGCCAACCTTTGAGAAGAAGAAATGCATCATCACGCTTTGACCACCTACAAGCGACTGGAAAGTATCTATGATGAGGGCTAGAAGACCAACAGCGATGCCTATGGCGAACGCCTGCCCTATCAATTCAGAGAGAGGCTTCAGAATAGCGACGCTCCCCGACCCAACCATCAGGATGGGCAGAGTAGATATCGGAATATTGCTTCCAGCATACGCTCCATACGCGTTTCTGTAAAACGTCTCCGAAATGGTTCTGGCGAGAGGAATGTTGGTGTCGAACACTGTGGCGTTAGTCTCCCAGTTCTGCTCCCTGTATGTGAGGAGGGCTGCGTTTATTCTCCGTGTAGCTTCATGACTCGGCCCATCCCTGTAAAGCCCCTGCCTAAAGTTCTGGTACCTAGCCCACTCGCCTCTAAAATTGTCCACGGAAATGCCTAGAATATTGTCGGGCACGTAGCCTCCCGACGCGAGCTGCCGAGTATACTCCCTGTCCTCGTCGAACTTGTGCCACTCTACCGGAGGCAGGTAAGGCATGGACTCGGAGGCCGTGAAGATGACCCTGAAGCTGTAGCTTAGGCTGTCGGGGACCTCTGGATAGCCGTCGTAGCTATCCCTTATGATTGTCTGGTTAGCTGTCACGAAGACTTTCTTCTGCTGGGTTGGGGCATTCAATTCAAGAGGCTCGTTGCGGTCGATTGCTTCTACGCTCTGCGGCAGAGTGTAGGGGCCGTATCCATCTATGAAGCCCGCCGCCATAATCTCCTCGAAGCTTGAATCCAGAACGGTATGGTTCCATGTAGGTGGGTTTGATGTGGACGGCCTAAACTCGTAACTCCATGATGGTGTGCCGAGGCGTCTCTCGCATACGTCGGTGCCGTTGACCGGGCCTCCATATATCGGGTCTATATGCCAGCAGACATCATAGTCATCCATGTTGAGGTAGACGAAGTATACGCTCTTGTTTCCGCTATAGTCGCCGCGGGTGTAGTAGTGCCAGCGCCAACAAGTCTCGGTGGTGGAGGAGTTGCCATCGGTCTCGCATGTGTATGTCTCGTTAACCGCCCACCTAAGCTCCCTCACCTTGGGCAGGGTTATACCATATATGTTCAGGTCCTCTTTCTTGGTTCCCCATGGCTGCTCCGTGAACCAGACGAAGGTTGTGTTCCTGTTGGCGGCCACCATCCAGAGACTTGTCTCGTTGTACAGGCTCGTGGACCTCCAGAAACTTTCCCACCTCTCTTTCCAAATCAGGTACGGGTTGCAAGAGATTGAGCCATCGTCCCATCCGCCGAAGAAGAACTCCCGGTCAGGGTCAGTTCCGGTGCAGGCCATGGCGCTAGGGTCAGGGTCCTCGGGAACCTTGTGAACTGTTATGTTGCGTGGAGAAGTGTCGTAGAGGGTCACCCACATGTTCAGGAACCAGACGCGCCTCGCGTAGGTGCCGTTAATCAGGGACATGCGGTAGCCCTCATCATAGGCGTTGTAGTATCCTCCGCCACCTGTGTCAAATATGGTCTTCTGAGGAGTCTTCAAAACATCTCTCATTATTTCTATTATTTGTTCGCAGGTCAGGTTGCCTCCGCGGGGCAGGTTAGCGCATACCTTGTCCCTATCTATCTCAGGAGGCTGAGTAAACTCGGCTGTTAGAAACGGGTACCACAATGTGTCGTTCTCCCTGTCATAAACCGTGTACCTCACGCCTCCCTCCATTTCGCCAACGCTCCTGCTGGCTATGCTAAGCTTCTGGATATCAGCGGCCTCCATGATGCTGTTCTCAGCATAGCCCGGCGGAGGAGAAGCGGCTACAATGGCTACTGGGAGAGCGATGGTGAGGGTTGCACCGAGAACCATGAAGGTTTTGCCGACGCGCCTAGCGAAGGGTATCGCGAAAAGTACCAGGCCTATGGTGAATATGGCTGGGGCTACGAACTTAGCGAAGGACACGAATGCCACAACCCCCTCCATGAAGAGGACCACGCCGCTAAGCACCTTCGCTATAAACTGCAGCATGGCGAAGACGGCTCCGAAGATGAAGCTCGCTATCGCTGAGAGAAGTATTCCCACGCCCGATATCCAAGCCGGCAGAAGAGCCAGCATCATGATTGACTGGAGGGTGCCGAGAGCTATCGCCGCGTATGAAACCGCCTTCATCCACTCGAAAGCCATGTCCCTGCTGGCGCGAGCGGATGCGATGGCGTCGTCGAAGGTGGCTGTAAGCGGGAAACTGTATCCAAGGGAATGTAGGTAGCTTGAGACAATTGGTTTGATGAGAGCTATGCTTCCTACAACGGCTAGAACCGCCACGGTTGACCAGCTATGCATCATCGCTGTGAAGCCCCAGCGCCTGAACTGGAGAATCGGGAGCCTGAACAATGCTATGCCAGAGGCATACACCAGCGCAGCCAAGCCGAAAACAATCTCAGCCTCCATAGCCATCACCCAAACCCGAGCGAAGCAGCCACCCCGCCTATGCCCTTTGAAAGGGCCGCGGCCGCAGCCGTCACTATCCCCCATCCCGCCAGCGAGCCTAACGCGAACCTCCACATCTTCATCAAAGTGTTGTTTTCAGGGTTGAGGAGCCACGCAACCAAGTCGAAGACGTTCTGCGGATTGGGTAGAACAAAGTCAGCCAGACTACATGCGTTTGCCTCTCCGGCTCCGCATGCGAGCAACCCTATAGCGGGTATGTAGGGCCCTGCGGCCACGAAAGCTATTGAAGCCGCTATAAACCATGCGCCTATTCCCCTGAGCTTTCCTCCGGGGACAGCCAGCAGGGCCACGCCAAGGGGAGCGAGGACCACTGCTAGCGAGCCGAAGACCGTTAAAAACACCATCAAGGTGAAGCTTGTTATAAGCGTCACGGAGAGGGCTAGACCCGGCAGAGAGGCGATTACGCTAAAGATGTTGGCTATCGCCGGCCCCACTATAGGTATCAGAGCGGTCCCCATTCCTATCCCCGTAATGATGGCCAGCAGCGAGAAGGCCTTATTGCCTACAGTCAAATACAGCGTTGGAAGGTCAGAACACTCAATCCTCGGAGCGGCTATAGAAGATGAAACAATATTGATTAAACCATTGATAGAATTGGCTACGCCTAGGACGGCTACGACGCCGGCAGCCACGAGGCTGTATGAGATTAGGTGACCGCCCCATGAGCTGCCGCTTCCGCCCGGCAAAGGGGTTCTATGCAGGGCTAAGCCAACCGCATAGCCCAGGCTGACAAGGGCCCAGGCGACGGCGGCGTATTCACCCAACCCCGCGTAGGTACAGCTAATCATCTAAACCGCCTCAAAAAAAGGAGGGGGGATGTGGTGTTCAACTTGGCACGTCCCAGGGACCGCCTATAGGTATAGACGAGCCCTGCCCTGACGCTGCCACAGCCACGTCGGCTGCGAATTTTATGATGTAGAGGCCCAGCGCGGTCAGCCCGCCGACTATCAGCGCGCTGTCAATCAGTTGTCCGGCGCCCTCCTTGGTCCTGTGAGACCCTAGAGGCAGGAACTTTATCGCTATCCCCGCGCCCAGCAGAGCCATCGCAATCAGCAGGAGAAGCTGCTGAAACCCTTGCAACGGCTCCCTAATCAAGTTTGCAACCCCTCCCGCGCCCGCTGCGTGAACCGTCTGAGACGCCAGAGCCGTCGCCGCCAGTTGCACAGCCGTCAATGCCGCAGGCCTGAGCCGTGCCAACACCTTTCCCATTCTCCAAGCCTTGTGGGTTTTCATGGTCGCTTCGAGACCGTCTCCGAACATGATAATAGATAAACTTTTGGTGGCAAACCTGAACGAGAACTGAACGAAAGTTGAACGTAAGTTGAACGAGGAGAAACTATTTTCGGTCAAGGTATCCGTGAAGTGGCTGAATTTTGGCGAATTAGGCTGACCATAATTACTCGGCCGTCGTTCAATTCTCGTTCAGTTTACGTTCAACTTTGCCACCAAAAATTTATATAGGGTTCTTCATGATGCCAACTAGGCTATTTAAAGCTAAATGGTTAATGCCATGTAAAAAATCGGCTTATTTCGCCATAACTCGCCAATCCAGAAGAAATGGTGGAAGAGACGGAAAAAGCCCAGTTTTAGTGGATTGACGTAATGCAAGCTCGTTTTTGACAATATTTGGTCAACCCCCATCCGTGGAGAGGCGAAATTTCCGGGAATTAGGGCGGATTATATGTTGACCGAAATTAGTCAGAGTTTGGTATTACGCCCCGTTTCTAGAGCCTAGAGAGGATGAGTTTCGGGTCTTTAAGTCTACGGATTCCGCAAAACAGACAAATATTAAGACATTTGACGAAAAAATGGATATGATGAGTGATGGTTTTAGACGGTGACCGAAATTACTCAGCCGTCGTTCAAATCACGTTCAATTCTCGTTCAAGTTTGCCACCAAAAATTTATAAGCCATCAGTTTTGAGACAGTCCCAGACCAAGCCCTTAACCGAGGGGTTTGGTCCCATAAACCCTACGTGAAATACCGATGAGGCCCTGTTGCGGCAGGGCTGAGCTGGAGAGGCGCATGCGGAGCGTCCCGTGACGGGGTTCGTCAGATACCTCGTCACCCGAGGGCTGGGAGCCGGCATGCCTGGCCCAAGGCCCCGGACACTCACGTAGGGTGTGCCGAAGCCGGCGATGCATAGGTGCTGCGGACGCTTGGTAGAGGGGCACCCCCGCCACCGAAGCGACCAACGGACCCACAAGGCTTGGAGGTGGATGCAGGGATGCCCCATAGGGAGGAGAATAAGCCTCCTTATAGGGCTTCCCACCCTCTCCAACGCCTACGAGAAGAGCTACCGGTGACTATAAGGGGTACTAACGGGACTGGTGACATGCGGTGTCCGGTGACCTATGTAGGTCTCCGAAGTGACTAAGGGGCAGGCTTAGGGGTTGGATAGATTATCCAAGAGGGCTCTAAGGAGACGGCTGAGGTGTTGGATAGATTATCCAAGGGGGTTGGATGGATTATCCAAGGGGCTGGCTACGACAACTTGGGGGTGGCTAAGGGGTTGGTAACAAGAATTGTTCTAACCCATTAGAACCCTCTACCATGCGTGTAGGGCTTCCGCGCCCGGGCTGACCATGCGCCCAAAGGCCTCCGAAAAGGAAATCCCCGGAACCGCAGCAGGGGAGAAGAGGCCGAAGACATGGCAACAGACCCGGGACAAGGGGGAGAACGGTTGGCTGACTCTCCCCGCCATCCCGGAGCCCACTCCCGGGAAACTCTTCCCGGCAACGCCCGGTCACACGGGCGGGGGGCTCAACAACACAACGCCCCCCGAAGATGCCAGGGAAGTGCTCGGGATGGGCTCCGAGCTACGTCGTCTCCGGCGGGGGGAGAACTCCCCGGTGGCCCGCCGGGGAGGAGGTGTTTTGAAAGATGAGAAGGAGATGATGTCCGTCCTAATAGACGGTGGTGCGGTAGGTACAACGGTCGCTTCAATGGTTCGCGAGGTAATTCTACTGATTTTCGAGATCCTAACCCCGATTATCAACATAATCGGGGTTGGGATGGTCGCTGTTGGCTTGGTTCTCGCCCTGGGACTCCGTCAGGAGTTCCTAGGGGCGAGATTGGCGATTGCTGGAGGACTAGCGCTGGCCACAGTTCACTTGATTGTACCGCTATTGCTTACATATATCTGAAGACACCAGCTTTCAACAATCAAAACCCCCTCCTTTTTTTCGTGGAGGCTTTCTCCCCCTCATCGCCCTTCTTCCCGCCCGAAAGGGTGGAGCCTCCTCGACACCCGAGTCCGGGAGGCCCCGCCCTGGGTGGGGGAGAGGGGCGGGAAAGCCTCCCGGCGGGAGGGGGTGAAATAAATAGATGCCCGGTGAGTTTTGGCGGGTATGGAACGAAAACCAGTTCCTCCGCCAGATACGCTCTGCGCGCCCCAGAGCGCGCCGGAGCGGACGCCGGAGTTCCGGCGAGTGGGAGGAGCTGGTTGAGTTCCTCCTGAACCAGCTCTTTTGACTGGCTGCTCAGCGCCAGCCAGCCAAAACACCCCTTCTTTTTTTCCCTCAAATAACTTCTACGCCTGAAACATGGCGTCCACCCCGTTTAATAATTGTGGGGTGGCGGGGGTGGTTGGCTGGCTACAGACCCTGCCCCAGACTATGCGCCGGCCACCCAGACGCTTGCACGTGCGATGCATGGCAGGTGTCTCTGGAGGGGCCTTCACGTGCGATGCATGGTTGGCTTCTCCGCGGCGCATAGATGTGGGAAGGCTTCGCACGTGCGATGCATGGCGGAGCCGGGGCGGGGTCTACGTGGCTGATGCCTGTCCACGTGTCTCGGCAGGCCGCGTCTTCACGTGCGATGCATGGTTGACGCGGCTCGGAGATATGTAGCACGTGCGATGCATGGCTACATATTCTCCTCAGACACTGTGGACGGGGACGGTGACGGATAGATGGTTGCTGATGTTTCGAGGATTGATACTGGTTCTATGGATTAAGCAACCGATTCAACAATACCTTGGAGATACAGGGGTTCATGGTATTCTGATGAGCATCAGATGATATGTGGCTGAAAAGGTCCGATGATTCTAGATATCTACGATGGTCTCAACAGTTCTCTAATAAACGCCGACAAAAACAGGTCAAGAAACATCGACGACACTTAGCACCTCACCCGGCGGGCCATACCTCGGGAACAGGGGCTGGGAGGATGCGGAGACTCTCCCGGGCCGCATAGGCCCGCCTCCCCACAAAAACACGGGGAGGTGAAAAAGAAATGAGGTCTGTATCCTCCTTCCCCTGGATCCCGGGGGTAAGGTCGCCCACTGGGCATTTGACCAGGGACCGCCTGCGGCCTGTGTTCCCGAGGGCCGTGGGCGGACTCTGCCCATCGGGGAGAGGAAGAGAGGTGTAGAGCGATGACTAGTAGAATGCTGGGGCCAGCATTAATAGCCGTTGCCTTGGTTCATGCAATCAACGCAATCATCGAGGGGCGGATATTCGAAGGCGTACTGCTGGTTGTCCTTGGTCTTGCTGGCGGACTTTACGTCGAGTACTTGTTTGCGAAGCTCCAAGAGAAGCCCCGACGGGTCTAGGTGAGCAGGCATGTGGGCTAGAGTGATAGCGACTCTAGTGATTATCTTCGGGTTCATAGGCTACGCATACTACGCCGCTGTCACCGCAGCTC
>VAPR01001047.1_pt1 | contig 15105 bp, 9 predicted proteins | sample 3380701 | NCBI WGS metagenome assembly VAPR01 (sample SAMN11536904, study PRJNA540576) | hot springs metagenome | isolation source: hot spring wet sediment | place: Spain: Lobios | collected 2014-01 | reverse complement strand
TTTCGCCGCATTGCCTACTCGGCTGGCTAAGAGGCCACTTAGTGCCCAAGCGATATCATAGGCGATTTTCGCGGCGTTGCCTGCTCGGCCGGCTCAGAGGCGACTTAGTGCCGAAGCGATGTCATAGGCGATTTTCGCAGCGTTGCCTGCTCGGCCGGCTCAGAGGCGACTTAGTGCCGAAGCGATGCCATAGGCGATTTTCGCGGCGTTGCCTGCTCGGCTGCCTCAAAGGCGACCCAGTGCCGAAGCGATGTCATAGCCGACCCTCGCCACGTTGCCTGCTCGGCCGGCTCAGAGGCGACGTCATGCCAAAGCCATGTCACAGGCGACTTTCGCTACGGTGCTTACCGCCCAGCCGGCACTTGCCGGCGCACTCGTTCCTGGCACGCGGTCAGCCTCATCCTCAGCGTCTCCGCCCAGCCGACACTTGCCGACAGGCCGTGCACGTTCCTGGCTGGGGCACCGTCCGCGCCATCCTCGCCGTCTCCGCCCAGCCGGCACTTGCCGACACGCTCGGCACAATCGTTCCTGGCACGCGGTCAGCGCCATTCTCAGCGTCTCCGCCCAGCCGGCACTTGCCGAGACAGTCGGCACACTGCTACCGTTGATGGCCATTATACCCGCCAGCGTGCCCTCCGCAATCAATCGCCCGGTCTCGCCGGCTGTGGAGAAATCCGGCGAGGCAGTCGCTTGCCCTGCGGGCCGCAATCCATCGCATGGTCTGGCAAGCCGTGGAGAGATTCGGCGAGCAAGTCGCCCATACTCCGCAATCCATCGCATGGTCTCGCCGGCTGTGGAGAAATCCGTTGAGGAGGTCAGTTCGCGTGCAATACGGAATCCATTGCATGGTCTGGCAAGCCGTGGAGAGATTCGCCAAGCAAGTCGCCCATAGTCCGCAATCCATCGCATGGTCTCGCCGGCTCTGGAGAAATCCGGCGAGGACGTCAGTTCGCGTGCAATACGCAATCCATCGCATGGTCTTGCCCAGGGAGACTGCCGACGTTGTGCTGACGGTCGCCGCCGCGCGTACGTGATGGATAACCACGGGGGGCTTACGCCCTCCGTTCTTGTATTGCACGAATGCACGCCTGCTGGGGATTTGCGGTTTCCGCTGCACGCGCGTAACCCAACCACGGGGGGCTGACGCCCCCGCTCTTGGCTGTACATGCGTTTGTGCATCGCAAAAGTCGTCATTTCACCGGCACACGTTCGCGCCTGCAAACAGGAGCGACGGGTGTCAGCCCGCCGTGGTGTGCGGAAACGCATTTGCAAGGGCGATACCCCAAACATGCAGGGGACCGTCCCCGGTGTGCCAGCGAACGTTATTGCAATCGCGTTCGCCGGGCGACCGTCGGTAGTGTTCCGAGTAACTGGGCGGTGGCATTGCGAACGCGCTTCTGCGAACCACGGGGGGCTTACGCCCCCGCTCTTGGCTGTCGGTCGCATGTCGCTGAACGGTGCTCGATTTTTCCAGCACGCCGTTCGTGTTACCGAACCACGGGGGCTGACGCCCCCCGCTCTTGTGTTGTGCGAATGCGCGTCTGCTGGGGATTTGCGGTTTCCGCTGCACGCGCGTAACCTAACCACGGGGGGCTCACGCCCCCCGCTCTTGGCTGTATATGCGTTCGTGTATCGCAAAAGTCGCCATTTCACCGGCAAACGTTGGCGCCTGCAAACAGGAGCGGCGGGCGTGAGCCCGCCGTGGTGTGCGGAAACGCGTCTGCAAGGGCGATACCGCAAGCATGCAGGAGACCGTCGTCGGGTTGGGGAACGTCAATGCAATCGCGGTCGCCGGGCGAGCGTCGGTAGTGTTCCGACTGATTGCGCGGTACCATTGCGAATGCGCTTCCGCGAATCACGGGGGGCTTACGCCCCCGCTCTTGTGTCGCACGAATGCGCGTCTGCTGGGGATTTTCGACTTCCGCTGCACGCGCGTTACCCAACCACGGGGGGCTTACGTCCCCGCGATCTTGCGTTGCGCGAATGCGCGTCTGCTGGAGATTTGCGGTTTCCGCTACACGCGCGTTACCCAACCACGGGGGGCTTACGCCCCCCGCTCTTGGCTGTACATGCGTTTGTGCATCGCGAAAGTCGCCATTTTGCCGGCACACGTTCGCGCCTGCAAACAGGCGCGGCGGGCGTGCATGTTCCAGGTGCTGCCGAGTAAACAGGCCATCCGACGTAATCGTTATCGTTCCCATGCCACACGTCCGGCGGAGCGTAGTTGTCTAGCTGAGCTGTCTTGTGCCAAACTGGATCATCCCCAGGTGAGACGTTCAGCCAAGCCGCCGTTAAAGCTGGCGATAGGTCAGATTGGCAAATGGTCTTTCCGCGGCACAGAGCTGGAGAACGCTTTACGGCGATTGCCCAGGCTTTTCGTCTGCAGTGGTCAAATGGTCTTTCTGCGACACAGAGTCAGACAAGCGTCCGCCAACGGCAAAAACCAGTCAGCTGCCAAACGCAATCCACGTGTTTGCGAGCGATTGGCCGCTCCGAGAGTGCATCCCAGAGTAAATCACTGTTTGCGACGGACGGCACGTTCGGGGTGCTGCCGAGCATCAGGATGAATAGCATGCCTGTCAGGGGTTGAGTGGGCCGAGGTATTCGATGACCACATGGGTGGGACCGGCACGACCACCGTTGAGGCGGATTTCCAATCGTCCTTCTCCTTCCTGAAACTGGCAGTTATCGAGCACCAACTGCTGCTTCTGACCATCGCCTTTGCCGTTTTGCAAAGACGGACGGGCGGGGGCAAATTCCATTTCCCAACTTTGAATGGGCATGCCGGCGTAGATGGTCAACCGGTAGCGACCAGGACGGGCAACACGTAATTCCCAGTGGCCGAGGCTGTCGGGATTCCAGCCGGCTCGCGCACCACGCCAATCCTGACGGCTCAGCCGAGCCGAAGGAACCTGCGGACTGCCGATCACAATCCGCGGCGGATCGAAACCAGCCCGGGTTACATCCTCGAACCAGCGTTCATATTCGCGCTTCAGTTCCGCCACAATTTCGGGCTTGTCGGCCGCCAGGTCGTGTTGTTCGTAAGGGTCTGCCAGCAAGTCGAACAATTCGTAGCGGGGCTGCCAATTGGAACCGGGAGCAGTACCGGCAGCCTGCACCAGTTTGTAACCCGGACCACGGACGGCGAATGCCCGGTATTTCTCCGGGCGATCTCCCCGATGCCATTGGAAGAACAGATAGCGGTCGGGCCAGGGACGTTTCGGGTCGCGCAGGTGCTCGGCGAAGCTCAGCCCATCGCAAACTCCTTTCCAAGGAATGCCGCACAACTGACACAAAGTCGGTGCCAGGTCAATATGAGCCAGGGGCATATCCAGCACTTGTCCGCCAGGCCAGCGTCCGGTCCAGCGGATGAAACAGGGAACGCGGATACCCCCTTCGTACACCGACCCTTTGCGGTCACGCAGACCGCCATTCCACCGTACCCCGCCGGGGCCGTTGTCGGTCAGGAACACGACGACGGTTTGCTCGGCCAGTTTCAGTTCGTCGAGCGTCTGCAGAAGCCGGCCGATGTTGTAATCCAGGTTCTCGATCATGCCATAAGCCAGGGCGATCGCTTCCGTGTCCAGCTTTTTGGTGGTCGCCCACGGCTGGCCGAAACGTGGGAAAGCCATTGGCGACAAGTCCATTTGACGATAACGTGCCGACCACCGTTCCGGCACCTGGAACGGAGCATGGGGAGCGTTGTACGCCACGTATGCAAAAAACGGTTTATCGCGGTGGCGGCGGATAAAGTCAATGGCCGCATCGGTAAATACATCCGTGCAGTAGCCGTGGGTTTTCACTTCCTGACCATTGCGTTGCAGAATCGGATCGAAGTAAGCCTTGCTCCGATCCGTGCCGGGTGGATCGCTCGGCTGGGCCAGACCACCTCCCAGATGCCAGAGGGTTTCATGAAAACCACGGTCTTCGGGACGCAACGGGTAATTGTCTCCGAGGTGCCATTTGCCGAACAAACCGGTACGGTACCCGGAAGCAGCGAAACGTTCAGCGAGCGTGGGGATTTCGGGGCGCATCAACGACCGGCCCAGGTAAGTATCCACGATACCGGTGCGAAAATGATACAATCCGGTCAGCAAACTGGCACGTGTCGGGGAGCACACCGGAGCGACATAAAAGTTTTTGAGCCGGGCGCTTTGCTGAGCGAAACGGTCAAGATGAGGCGTCCGCAAAACCGGATTACCGTGAAATCCCAGGTCGCCATAGCCCTGGTCGTCGGTGATAATCACCAGCACATTGGGTTCGGCTGCGTGCAACGATGCCGGTTGTACTGCCCAGGAACAGACCACCAACATCGTAGCCAGAACCGCCTGGCCGACACGCTGGGTTAGGACTGCCGAAATTTTTTGCCCCGCGATGCATCCATCCGATAGCATGGAAGTTCCTCTGTCGCCCTGAGTGGTTGTCGAGGAAGTCGCGTGGTTCGCCAAACCTCATGACCTTGTTTAGGCCGGGTGGCTCGGTATGGCAACCTGGCTGGTTTGTGGCAACCTGCCTGGAATTACGTTTCTGTTGGCGAGCTGTTCTGTCGGTGAACTTACGTGCTGCTGGCCTAATTGCATTCGACCATGCCGGCGCGGAACCACAGCCAATCAAAGGGAAATGATTACGCCGCCAGCCCTGGCAACACCATCCTCGCGGCCCAGAATCACCGCTATTCAAAGGGCAAGCCAGACCGAAACGCGAATGGTTGCTGACCAGTTGCGGTTGCACGGTTCGGCCAGAAGCGTTAGTATGAGCGGGCCTGGCTTATCACAGCAAACGCCCAGAATGTCGCTTGGGCACACGACCAGATCAGCGCCAGACCGGTGAGGAGCCAGTCTTGTCTGGCTACGGAACTGGGCCGATCGCCTCCCGACATATTGCCAGAAACTGCGACCCTTTCGCAGGGATGCGATTCTTCCCTGAAAGCATGCCGGCAGGTTACGCGGCTGCAAGCCACCAGAGGAAGGAGACAAAGCGTGGCGGTAACAGTGCAGCAAATTGCGGAGTGGATTGGTGGGCACATCGTGGGCGATCCGCATCGGCTCATTCGTGCTGCACGTACGATCCACGAAGCCGGCCCGGAAGACGTTACCTTTCTGGAGAACGACCGCCCACTTCGTCACGGGGCAGTGATTCGTGCCGGGGCAGTGCTGGCCAGGCCTGGCGAGTTTAGCCGCAACGGTCAGCCCGCGAACTCGGCTCGGCATGGCGCTTACAACGCTCCGGTTTTGCAGGACTACGTTACCATTATTGAGACCAGCGATCCCCTGGCGGCATTTGTGGTCGTTTACCAGCATTTACACGGTTTGCCGTCGGCTCAATCTGGTGGAATTGATCCCCGAGCGATCATTCATCCCACAGTGCAACTGGGACGGGATGTCGAAATCGGTGCCGGCGCGTGTATCGGTGAGGGAACGGTGGTCGGTGACCGATGCCGCATCCATCCGGGCGTGGTGGTGGGCCGATTCTGCAAGCTCGGCGACGATGTGATCCTCTACCCCAACGTGGTCATCTACGACGGTTGCACGCTCGGTAATCGCGTTATCGTCCACGCCAATTCCGTGATTGGAGCGGATGGTTTCGGTTATCGGCAGCAAGACGGCCGCCATCTGAAGGTGCCGCATCTGGGAAGCGTGGTCATCGAGGATGACGTCGAAATTGGTGCCTGCACCACCATTGATCGGGGCACCTTTCAGGCGACGCGGATTGGTGCGGGGACGAAAATTGATAACCTGGTGCAGATCGCCCACAATTGCCGGATCGGTCGGCATAATCTGCTGGTGGGCCAGGTGGGCCTGGCAGGTTCGGTTACCACAGGCGATTACGTCGTACTGGCCGGACAGGTCGCCGTCCGTGATCACTGCACCCTGGGAGATGGCGTGATTGTCGGAGCACGGGCCGGAGTAATTCAGGACGTGCCATCAGGCCAGCGTGTTCTGGGCGAGCCAGCTATGCCGGAGCTGGAGTACAAGCGGCTAGTGCTGCTATTCCAGAAACTGCCCGAACTCAAGCAGCAAATCGAAGAAATCCGCAAACATCTCGGACTGGCATGAGCGAAAAGCTGGCTGGCGAGCACGGTGGGCTGCATGTGAGCCAGGACGGGTTGACGTTCGCCGATCCCGATAAGCACGGGGAGTTCACGCCCGCCACTCGTGACATGCACGAGGGGCTTACGCTCCCCGCTCCGGAAGAGCCGATCGGGTTGCTGGCAGGCAGCGGGCAATTACCGCTGGTTATCGCTGCTTCGCTTCAGCAACGGGGTCGGCGCGTGGTTTGCGTGGCCATTCGGGAAGAAGCGGATCCGCAATTGCAAAAGCTGTGCTGGCGCTTTTACTGGACGGGTTTGACCAAGTTGGGCCGCATGATTCGCTGTTTCCGTCGCGAAAGAGTGCGACGCATTCTGCTGGCCGGGAAAGTGCACAAGGCGAGAATGTTTACGCCCTGGCGGGCCTGGCGACTGTTGCCGGACTGGCGTGGTATCGTTTTCTGGTTGTTTCGCCGCAACCGCCATGACCAGCGCGACGACGCGATCACTTTGCAAATCCTTGGCGAATTCGAGAGGGAAGGGATGACCTTCGAGCCCGCGGTGAAATGGTGTCCGGAATTGCTGGCGCCTGCCGGAGTGCTCACCCGCCGACAACCGGGCAAAGAACAATGGGCGGATATTCGCTTTGGCTGGCGGCTGGCACGCGAAATTGGCCGACTGGATATTGGCCAGAGCATCCTGGTTAAAGAGGGAGCGGTGCTGGCGGTGGAGGCTCTGGAAGGGACTGACCAGGCTATTCTGCGTGCCGGTCAGTTGTGTCCGAGCGGCGGGTTCACGCTCGTGAAAGTAGCCAAGCCCCAGCAGGATCCCCGTTTCGACCTGCCCACCATCGGGCCGGATACCGTCCGGGCCATGCATCGAGCCGGCGGTCGTGTGATCGCTATCGAGGCCGGCAAAACTATTCTCGTCGATCGCGCTGCCACTTTGGCGCTGGCCGACCGGTTGGGGCTGATAATCCTGGCGACTACCGACGAGGAGATTGGTTCACCGGGCTAGCTGCGAGGCACCTCTTGCGTAGGGCAGCTGTTAGCCTGAGGTCTCCATCGCCGTCATGACCGAATTAGCAAGGCACCGTTTTGCGTAGGTCGGCCGGCCAGTAGCAGCCACCATAGCGATCAGGCACGGTTTAGCCCGGGCACCATTAGCTATCGGGCGGGCATTCCGAGGCGATGCGGCGATAGATTTCCCGAGCGCGATCAAACGCACGACGGGCTTCCTCTCGCTCGGCCGGAGCGATCATCTGATGCCGCGCTCGCCACAACTGTTCGATACATTCCTGGCACCATAGCGCACTTTTGCGAGAAGCGCGAATCGGTTGACCAGCCACCAGCACATCCACCGGATTCGTGTGCAACTGTGGGAAACTGCGCAGCGCCACCCAGCTACTGCGCTGGATGGGGATGCGGAATTCGAGATCGTGAATCCGATCGTCCGCCGGTACGATCGCCTGGGCCACCGGCCGGCCGTTGACTACGACCTCTACCAGACGTTTATCAGCAGCCAGCACCGCTCCACCTTTGGCGGTACCCAGCGGCAGTTGGCGGGCGAACGCGACCCGGGCTTGCACGCGTACTTCTCCAGGGCCAGCAAGCTCCACTTTTTCACCCATCATTCGCCCATCCACGCTGAACTTCACCGCGTGGGCGTAGCCATCCGAAACATACGATCGGCCCTGCCGCAAGCCTTCGCACCAGGCATTAAAATCAATCCGCTCAACCTTGCCAAGATAGACGTAAACACGACCTTCGCCCACTCGGCTGCCGCTGATGCACGGGAAATCCGTTTCCCCGCTCACTTTCAATGGAAATCCGCAGTTGAGGATGTGGTACCAGCAATTCCATTCGAGCACGCGGGCCGTGTCCATAGCGCTGATAAAATCGCACAGCCCCAAAGCCGTGGTCACGAAAATCTCCTGGGCCCCGATGCCATTGAGTTCGGGGATGGCATAATGCGGCAAAACCTGGTGAAAGTCTCCCTGGCCGCGAATTGTGCTCTCGATTGCTTCGCGCAGACGGGTGTGGCTGCGGAGAGCTTCATCGAAACTGATCCGGCCATTGCGGTCGAGGTCTATTTTCTCGAAGGGTTCGGGTAACAGAGCATCGGCAGCTTCTTCACGGCTGATGAAACCGTCGCGATTTTTGTCGAGGGCGGCCATCAGGCGGTGGGTAGCATTGCCCGGCTCAATGTGCAGCCCGTTGGCGGAATGGGCGTATCCGGTCACTGCCCCTTGCGCTTTCGCCCAGCGCAACACCGGCGTGGTGTAGGTCGGCCAGCCCTTCTCTTTAGTCCCTTCCGAACCCGGATAGGTCTGGTCGCGCAAATTGATCAGGCAAACGTGTCCCAGAGCTTGCGAGCCAAACCCGCTCACTTCGATGTCGTATTTCAGCACGGTGAACGGCTCGCTGATTTTGTGCGGATGCGGCTCGAAAAACTGCCGCTGGAATTCGAAACAGGGCCCCCAGGTCAGATTGCAACCGACGTTCAAACCCTCCCCTTTGACGTGCAGGAACATGTCCTGAGCAAACACTCCTTCGGTGGGATTGGTGTAATGAGCGCAGCCGGCCGCGTGAATGTGATGGTCGCCGCAGTAATAACCATGCTCCATCATGTTGATCCAGCGCTCCAACCGCACTTCCAGTTCCAGCTCGCCTTTCTCCGGAACGACAATTTCTTGTCGCAAAAGACGATATTCCGGCCCGCGACCGTACTCCATGACCAACCGACCCGGCGGTAGATACACCACGCCACCGTCGGGGCGATAAATCTGCTCCTGGAAAAAGAAATCGGGAGCCAACCGTTTGGCCTGAGGGGGATAGACTCGTCCCAGCGCGTCCTTGAACGTGAACCTGCCCACGGTGGGCTGGCCATCCCAGTCCCGCACCCGCAGGCGAACCGGAATAGCTGGCCGCACCGTGAACAGGATTGGCACTTCCCCTCGAAAACCCAGGTCCTGAGTACCCTGGCCAACATCGAAACTTAGCGTCGCCTCACGCTTCCCTGATTCGCTGCTGTGAATCAAAGCCAGGGCGTATTCCACTTTCAACCCGCTCAGATTGGGCGTCATGGGTTGCCGGGTAAACATCTCGACATCGAGGAACCGTTGCCGATCTGCAGGCACTTTGCCCGCGGCTCCCCCCGAGAATATCGCTCCTGCTTGCGGACTGAATATCCGCAACGGTTTGGTCACCGTGCTTTCGTTGATGACCTTGATAATGATCGGCACATAACCGCCTTGCTGCAAAATAGCTTCGGCTGGGCCGCGTTTCGCTTTCACCCGCGATTCGGGATTGATGTTGACTTCGATGAGCACATGCGGGTCGAGCAGCTCCTGAATGCGGCGGGCGTCGCGGTCGCGGATAGCGCGTTGCAATGCCTGAACCGTAGCCGACGGCAGGGGATGGCCCAGGAAATCGAGAGCCTTCAGCAGTCGCTCTACGTTAGCAGCCAGTGGCTGGCCTTCTACGTCAACAATCTCCAGCCGATGCTGGCTTGCACCCGGCTGCACCAGCCAGATAAGCATGGCCAGCGTTGCGCCTGCGACAATTGCCAGACTGCTGTACCGTGACATAACTCATCCTCCCGTGCGTAGCCGGTTCCGCTTCGCCCCGAAGCCCATGCTTGCTGGAGCCTAAACTACTCCACCGGAGCTATGAGGGCAACCATGGTGCACCTGGTGTCCTGGATTTCGGCAGGGTTGTTGAGCTTCAAGAGCACCAGCAGCGAGGAGGCTGCGACCGCGCTTGCTCAACTCGGTCTAACCGATTATTGTGCTGCCAAAGCAGCAGTAACGAGCACGGATGGTTTCACGATTGCTTCGTGATTTCGGCAATGCTGTAAAAGTCTTCGTCGCGGCTTTGATAGGCGGTGATCAACTCGGCCAGGAAACCAATGGACATCATTTGCGATCCCAGCAAAATGGCAGCCACCGAATAAATCAACAGTGGTCGCGTATGAAGCGGCGCGAACTCATAGCCCCCGAATTGAGTCAGTATCCATTGCACCGTGAGATACACCAGACCCGCAAAACCGAGCGATGCTAAAAGAATACCCACCGTGCCGAGCAAATGTTGGGGCCGCCGACCATATCGGGTCAGGAACTGCACGGTCATCAGATCGAGGAACCCCTTGATAAACCGACTCGCACCGTATTTCGAATATCCGAAAGTTCGAGGTCGGTGCTGGACCACCACCTCGCCGACTCGAAAACCGCGGGCGGCGGCCAGAACGGTAACAAATCGGTGCAGTTCGCCGTAAAGACGAATTTCGCGGAATACTTCGGCACGCCCTAACTTGAGACCGCAGTTATGGTCGTGTAAGTGTACTCCTGTCCACTTGCTAACCAGCCAGTTGAAAACGCGGCTGGGAATCACTTTATGCCAGGGGTCGTAACGCACCTTTTTCCAACCCGTGACCAGGTCGTAGCCCTTCTGGAGTTCGTCGAAGAGGCGGGGAATTTCACCGGGATCGTCCTGCAAATCGGCGTCGAGGGTGCAAATCCATTCTCCCCGAGCTTGGCGGATACCGGCAGCGAGTGCGGCAGCCTTGCCGAAATTACGACGAAAGCGAATCCCCGTGATTCGCGCATCCTGCTGCGCCAGCTGGCCTATCACCGACCATGACCCATCCGTGCTCCCGTCGTCCACAAAGATGAACTCCATTTCCCAGGCGTGTTTAGCCGCAACTTCTGCCAGTTCACGAGCCAGTTGTTCTAAGCTGGCCTCTTCGTTATAGACGGGAATAATTACTGAAATCACAGCAGGCTAATCTCCGGCACTCCCTGTTCGTGATACAGCCTGAATCGTTATAGCAAGTCCTATCTCGGCAAGCATCCCGAAATAGCTTAGTTTCCACGCCGATGGAAGCGGTATTCCGTTCGGGCAAAAATCAATCGCGGCGGGCTGGATTATTTCTGGGCAGGCAAAGCAGGCATGTTCTCCACCAATCGGGCGCCATCAGAGCCACAGCCACCAGCACTTCGCTGGCGATCCAGACCAGCCTTAACACAACAGCCATCAAAGCTGCCTGCGGTGCTGTGGTTACGCCGACGCCAGCCAGAATCCAGGCCAGGATTCCTTCGCGCACGCCGAAGCCTCCCGGCAGCAGGCTGACAAATCCCAGCACCACGGCGGCACTAATACTCAGCGTTACCAGCCCCAGCAGCTCGGCGGAAAAGTTCGCGGGTATCATAGCCTTCAGTGCCAGCCAGGCGCTCAGGCCTAACAGCCACCAGTTGACTATGCCAACGGCCAATCCCGTTAGCAAAGCATTGTAACTTAGTCCCCAGGTGATCGGTGCGCTGGTGTGATTGCGCAGTACCAACCAGCGCGCCAGCCGATTGAATCCCGCCGGCACTAGTGGGAACAGCATGGCCAGGCCTAACAAGATGAACGCGCCGGCAGCTAACCAGGTAGGCCAGTCCGAAATCAGCGAGGAGTTTCCGAAAATTTGCGCCAGTTGCGGAGCTAATTGCTGCGCCTGTGGCTGAAACAGGAGAAATCCGGCCACGAGAAATGCGCCAGCAGCCATGCAGGTGAGCGTTTCGTAAAAGACGGCCAGGATGGTAGCCGCTGGCTGCACCTGCACCGCATGTAAGAGCGCAGCACGCAGAATCGGCACCAGCGCTTTGCCGGGCACGTATTTGCCAATATGACCGACAAAATACGCCCGGAAAACGGCAGCGAACGGTGTCGGCTGACCCAGGTTGCGCAGACACCACCTCCAATAAAACAGGCTCGGCAGGTACGCCACTAAATAAACTGCTCCGCAGACCGCCAGCCAGAACGCGTCCAATCGCCAGGCCTCGGCCGGTAACTGCGACCATTGCCGCGCAAATTCCCACGCAACAAAAGCTACAACCAGGCAGGTGATCAGCCACTTGATAACTGATTTAGTCCAGCGCACTTAGCCGGTCTCCGCGAGCTTATCTTCGTGAGCGGTAACGGGAACGTCTGGGTTTTTTGACCTGGGGCGTCGCTACACTCTGACCACGCAGGCGGAAAATCATATCCCGCAACTGAGCCGCTCGCTCGAATTCTAAGTTTTCCGCTGCCTCTAACATTTGCCGATGCAACTCCTCCAGGTATTCCTGGGTAACGTACTGGTCCTCGTCCTGACCCGCGATGCGTGTCACCAGTCGGCGTGCCGCGATTTCCGATTCGATGCCGGCCCGGATGGCTTTGCGGATGGTTTCCGGCGTGATGCCATGCTCGGCGTTATACTTCAACTGCAACTCGCGCCGGCGATTCGTTTCGTCAATGGCCCGCTGCATGGAGTCGGTCACATGATCGGCATAGAGGATGACTTCGGCGTTCACGTTTCGCGCTGCTCGGCCCATAGTCTGGATCAGCGAGGTCTCGCTGCGCAGGAAACCTTCCTTATCCGCATCTAATATCGCCACTAATGACACTTCCGGCAGATCGAGACCCTCACGGAGCAGGTTGACACCGACTAATACATCAAACGCACCTTCTCGCAGTTCTTTCAGGATGTGCCAGCGTTCAATGGCGTCCAGTTCCGAATGCAAATACTTGCAGCGGATGTTAGCATTTTTCAGATAAGCGGCTAAGTCTTCGGACATGCGTTTGGTGAGGGTAGTAACCAGGACACGCTCATGGCGTTCGACGCGGCGATGGATCTCCTTGATGAGATCGGCGATCTGCCCCCGTGCTGGCCGAACATGCACGAGCGGATCCACCAGGCCAGTAGGTCGAATGATTTGCTCGACGACTTCGCCTCCGCACTTTTCCAGTTCATAAGGCCCCGGTGTGGCGGAAACAAAAAGTGCCTGGTGAATCCGTGCCTCCCACTCATCAAAACGCAGGGGCCGATTATCCAGAGCGCTCGGCAAGCGAAAACCGTGTTCCACCAGGGTGAGCTTGCGGCTATGGTCACCGGCAAACATCCCGCGAATCTGCGGTATGGTTACATGCGATTCGTCCACAATAAGCAGGAAATCCTTCGGGAAAAAGTCAATCAAGGTGTAAGGTGGTTCACCCGGCTTTCGGCCACTAAGCCAGCGACTATAGTTTTCGATACCAGGGCAGTGGCCGGTCTCTAATAACATTTCCATGTCGTAGCGTGTGCGGGCTTGCAGCCGCTGGGCCTCTAATAACTTGCCCTGCTCCTTGAACCAGCGGACGCGCTCCTCCAGTTCCTGAGCGATGCCCTCCACCGCTTGACGGATGCGTTCTTCCGGCGTGACGAAATGTTTCGCGGGGTAAATATAGACTTCTTCCAGCGGCCGTAAGGTTTCGCCACTAACGGGGTGAATTGCAGCTAGGTATTCGATTTCGTCCCCGAACATTTCGATGCGGAGGGCGTATTCTTCGTAGGCCGGCCAAATTTCGATAATGTCACCGCGGACACGAAACTTGCCTCGGCTGAGTGTGGTATCGTTGCGCTCGTATTGAATATCCACGAGTTTGAGTAACAATTCGTCGCGATCCACCAGGGCACCGACGCGGAGGTAAATCATCATTTGCTTGTAATCAGCCGGAGAACCGAGGCCGTAAATGCAGGAAACGCTGGCAACAATAATCACGTCCTCCCGGCTCATCAATGCGCTGGTAGCGGCCAGCCGCAGGCGATCTATCTCCTCGTTAATCGAGGCGTCCTTTTCAATGTAGATGTCGCGCTGGGGAATATAGGCTTCGGGCTGGTAGTAGTCGTAGTAGCTGATGAAGTAATGGACAGCGTTGCGGGGAAAGAATTCCTTGAATTCGCTGTAGAGTTGAGCAGCCAGGGTTTTGTTGTGGGACATAACCAGAGTAGGTTTGTTGAGAGCAGCGATGACATGGGCCATGGTGAAGGTCTTACCGCTGCCGGTCACTCCGAGCAACGTTTGAAAGCGTTTCCCCTGGCGGAATCCCTCTACCAGCTGGGCAATCGCTTTGGGTTGATCGCCGGCTGGCTGAAACTCGCTGACCAGTTCAAAGCGTGGCGGCATGGCTTTAGAGTTCTCGTTTTTGCATGTCAGGCAGGCGGTTGGCAAAAGCTCCAGGCGAGTCAGGTGGCGGCACGGCTTGCCGGATTTCGTCTGTGCATGGACGGCGGTCGTTCTCCCAGCAATTATAATTGGGCTTGCGAAGTGTGGCTGGCGGGCCAGACTTCTGCTTTTTTTCGCCGATAGAATTGGCCCGGTGCCTTGACCAGCGGGCGCTTCGCTTCTACAGTAGCGTTCTCGGCCTGGTACAATAGCGACGAGGTAGCCGAGGAAGGTTCATTGTGAGGAAACAAGCGTGGAAACCGGTATGCGCGTGAATGTCCGACGGCTGGCAGGTAATCTGGGAGTGCGACCGATTCAGGTGCGGGCCGCTTTGCGGTTACTGCAAGCGGGAAACACCGTGCCGTACCTGGCCTATTACGGACGGGCACGCACCGGCGGTTTATCCGAGACGGCACTCCGCCACCTTGCCCGCTATCTGGAAGAGCAAAAACGCCTGGCCGAACGCAAGCAATCGGTGCTTAAGCATATCGAGGGGCAGGAACGCCTGACTGCCGAATTGCGCGAAAGCATTCTCCGCGCTGAGGACGCACCCCAGCTGGAGGAGTTGTTCTATCCGTTCAAGCAGCCGCAAGAGACGCCAGCCGACCAGGCCCATGCCCAGGGGAAGGGCGTTGGCCGTCACCCAGTTGATGCCGCAGATCACGCTGGACCAGCTGCCGGAGCCAGCGTTGTTGAGCACGCGCACCGAGTAGATGGGCACGCCCGGCGCCACGCCCACCACGCCCGTGCCGTTATCCCGCGCCCCGATGGTGCCGGCCACGTGGGTGCCGTGCCCGTTGCCGTCGTTGTAGCTCGTGCCGGTGGAGCAGTTCACCCCGCCCACCACGTTCAGGTCGGGGTGCGGGCCGGAGCCGGTGTCGATCACGGCCACGGCCGGGCCGCTCACGCTCCCCGTGCCGTCCCCCGCGCGCTGGCTGCTGAGATCGGCCTCGATGCGGTTGATGCCCGTGGGCAGGACCTGGCTCGTGCTCTGCACGGCCTCGACCACGCGGTCCTCGGCGATGAAGCGGATGCGTGGGTCGCGGCGGAGGGCGGCCAGGGCCTGCTGCGG
>VAPR01001046.1_pt1 | contig 15106 bp, 12 predicted proteins | sample 3380701 | NCBI WGS metagenome assembly VAPR01 (sample SAMN11536904, study PRJNA540576) | hot springs metagenome | isolation source: hot spring wet sediment | place: Spain: Lobios | collected 2014-01 | reverse complement strand
TTGCCAATAATGTATAGTATGTATGATGAAGAGTTCAAGAAAGGTATGTTACGGATGCTCAAGGAGGATGAGGAGTTCAGGTATGCAGTGGCAGGGCTTATAGGGTTGGAGGATATAAGGGCATCTGTAGCAAGGTTACAGGATTCTGTAGCAAAACTGGAGGATTCTGTAGCAAGGTTACAGGATTCTGTAGCAAAACTGGAGGATTCTGTAGCAAGGTTACAGGATTCTGTAGCAAGGCTTATCGATACCCAAACAAAGACAGAACTAGCCATTGCATCACTAAGAAAGGATGTAGGCAGACTTGCAAATAACTTTGGATTTACACTTGAAGAGATAGCAGCTACTAAACTGCCTAGACTGTTGATGGATGAGGGGATAACTATAAGGAGGGGTGATATAAGGTTGAGGTATCACATAAGGGTTGATAACAAGGAGAGGGAGGTTGATGTGTACGTGAAGGGTAAAGGCAGAGATGGTAAGGATATCACTATAATAGGAGAGGTAAAGGGGAGGATAGATAGGAGCGATGTTAGGAGGTTCGATGAGGCATTCAAGAACATAGATGCGTTCAAGTTCATCTTTGGGCATACGATAAGGCCAGAGGCAGAGGGGGAGGCTGCAGAGAGAGGCATAAGGCTATATGCTACCTATATTTGACACTCTCCACGAAAGTCGGGAGATTCTTACTTTTAAGGTGTTCATAGGTCTAGTGCTCATTGCCCTTCTAGGCTCCCACTTCATCCCTTCTTAGAACCAAAGCTTGCACTTAGAAGCAAAGGTGTGCCACAACCCTGTTAACCCAGCCTCCATAGAAGCTAGCTATATTGTATTCAACGTACCTACGATATCCCTCCCCTCTCTAGCTTATGCATTTAAAGAGCCATATTTATTAACCTATCAACAATTCACCCCTACAAGAACTAAAGTTCTAGGCTTTCTTCTCGAGTATTATGTAATACTCTCTATCCATCCCTCATCTCTATTTGTTCTGCAAGACATATAATATGCGTTTGATGATGTATACAGGTTGATACATATAGATGAAGAGAGGATCTTCAGTATAATAAGGGAGAGGAAGCCTAGGGTAGTTGCATTCAATGGTCCAGAGGCATTGCTTGGCAAGATCTCTATAATAGCAGATAAGGTAAGCAAGGAGTTCTGTATAGATGCTTATGTTATAGCAGATCCTTGCTATGGTTCATGTGATCTAAACACAGATGCTGCTAAGAGGCTCAACGCAGATATACTCTTCCATGTTGGGCATAGCATATCGATGCGTGAGTTTGGTAACGTTGTGTTCATAGATGCTTACGATGATATCCAATTCGATTCAGTGCTTGCAAAGTGCATAAACATGCTAAAGGAGAAGGGTATTGAGAATGTTGCTGTACTAACAGATAGCCAGCATATACATGAGGTTGATAATGCCATTGCAATACTGAAGCAGCATGGGTTCAACGTTGTTACAACTAGAGGCAAGGGACAGCTTATGGATGCACAAGTGTTTGGTTGTGAGTTCTACCCAGCATTCTATGCAAGGGATGATGCTGATGCCTTTATATTCCTTGGACAGAGTACATTTCATGCTGTTGGTGTAGCATTATCAACTGGGAGGTTAACACTGATGCTTGATCCTTACTACGATGAGGTTAAGGAGGTTAACAGCATAGCAGAGATGCTCAAGAGGAGAGCATTCCTTGCCATATACAAGGCACTTGATGCTCAGAGGATAGGACTCATAGTAGGCATTAAGGAAGGGCAGATGATGCTTAACAGGGTGAAGGATATAAAGAGTAGGCTTGAGGCCCATGGAAGGAGTGTAAGGCTTATAGCATTGACAGAAGTAACAGAGGAGAGGCTTAGGATCTTCAACGATATAGATGCGTTCATACAGGTAGCATGCCCAAGGATATCTATGGATAATGAGTTCTCAAAGCCTGTGCTCTCTGTACCTCAAGCATATACCCTGCTTAAGATGCTGGATAAGCAGAGTGTTGAGTATGATGAGTTCCTTGTACTCCCACACTGGCTTTGAACTTTGCTTATGTATAGATGGATGTTATGTTGATCAAATGGATAAAATAACAGTGCCTCCTAATATGGGAGGATGAGGATAAGATTTGCACTCCCAGGAGATAGGATAGCAACGATAGAGGAGTTTGAGGGACTTGAGGGTATATACCAGCATGAGGATGGTATGCTTAGGGCAAGCAGGATAGGCAAGGTTACATATGATATGAAGCAGAGGTATGTGAGGGTTAATGGTCTTAAGAGCATGCTCATTCCAAAGAAGGACGATCATGTTATAGGGTTCATACACATGCTAACATCCAACTCTGCAAATATAAGGATAGTCTACATAAACGATTTGAAGAGCGATGCAAGGTTCGATGCAATATACATAGGTAGAGGCAAGGTTAAGGTTCATAACATGTTCAGGGTTGGAGATATGGTTAGAGCAAAGGTTGTGAGCATACTTAATGGGTATATACATGTAACCTTCAAGGATGGTAACTTTGGGGTTATATACACAAGGTGCAACCAGTGTGGTGGAGAGGTTGTAAAGCTTAATGCTGAGGAGGTAAAGTGTGTAGAATGTAATACAGTATCCTCAAGGAAGCTTGCAGATGACTATGGCAATCTCAATACGATATGGCGTTGTAACTGATTAATTGGTTGATTTGTTTATTGCAATGAGTTATTCTAATAATTATTATATTATTGGATCTACAATAACTAGAAGAGAAGACTATGGGGGTAAGGGTAGCATTCCAAGGTGAGAGAGGGGCATACAGTGAGGTTGCTGCACTACAATACTTCAACACAACTGAACTCATCCCAAAGCGTACAATTGCAGATGTATTCTACTCTGCTGAGATGCATGAGGTTGATTATGCAATAGTCCCAATAGAGAACTCTATAGAGGGTAGTGTTAATGAGACTTATGATCATCTGCTTACTACACACCTTAAGATACAGGGCGAGGTGTACCTTAGGATAGAGCACTGTCTAATAGGCTATGAGCATAGCAGTATCAATAGCATAAGGTATGTCTACTCCCATCCTCAAGCACTAGGCCAGTGTAGGGGGTTCATACAGAGGCATGGGTTTGAGCCTATACCATACTATGATACAGCAGGGAGCGTAAAGATGCTCAAGGAGAAGAGGCCTGATGCTAGTGCTGCAATTGCTAGCAGGTTAGCAGCAGAGATATATGGGTTGAGTATACTTGCTGAGGGTATAGAGGATAGCAAGAACAACTATACAAGGTTCCTAATTCTTGCATGTCCTGAAAGGGGTATAGAAGGAGGAAGGGAAGAGGAGGGAGAAGAAGAGGAGGAGGGAGAGCATGTAGCAGATACAACTGGGATTATGGGTTCAAGCAGCAAGACATCTATAATCTTCACTCTAGAGCATAGGGCAGGGGCACTGTATGATGTGCTCAGAGAGTTCGCATCAAGAGGTATAAACCTAACTATGATAGTATCAAGGCCAATAAAGGATAGACCATGGGAGTACAACTTTTACCTTGACTTTGAGGGGCATTCACTTGATGATCACATCAGGGAATGCTTGGAGAGGGTTAAGGATAAGGTAGTATTCCTCAAGGTTCTAGGCTCTTATCCAAAGGCAGTAATATCGTAGGGAGCACAATATCGCAATCACATTCCATCAACAATCAACAGCATAAGGATTACTATTCATGCATTCCATCCCATTCTATACTTAGTGTGTAGAGCATCCTCTCATGGGTATCGAATACCCTTAGCAGATGATTGTTTGTATCTGCTATGTAGAGTAGACCATCCTTAACCTTAACATCACTTGGCTCATAGAGCATCAATGTGCATGAACCATCTAGCCTGCATTCCATACTGCTTCCTCCACCTATAATGGTATTTACACTTCTAGCACCAATGTCTATTAGCCTTATGGCATGGTTGTAAGTATCAGCAACGTATATCCTTGTATCCTTATCTGCATCTGCACTGCTACCAACTTCAACAGATAAGCCTAGAGGATGCTGAAGCAGAGCCTCCTCTAGTTTACCATCTCTATACCCAAAGATGAAGAGATCCTTACCTACTATTGTGCTGACCCTCCTCCTCTTGAGATCAACAAGCCTTATGGATGAGCTCTCGCTATCTGCAACGTACAGGATGCTCCCTTGTATGGATAACCCACTAGGCTGAGCAAACTGTGCATGCTCTAGTGTTGAATCAACTATACCTTCATACCCGCTCCCAGCGAATGGTCTTGCAATTCCATCATCGATGCTGTATAGCCAGATCTGATGTAGCCCAGCCATGGCTATGAATAGTGCTCTATTCTCTCTACTGTATGTAACATCCCATGGCGAGTTGAGTGAGATGCTCTTACCATATCCTCCATGGCTGTAGTAGCCTTGCTTACCATTCCCTGCTACAGTGCTTACCCTCCTCTCTTTCAGATCTATTAGCCTTATAGCATGGTTCTCAGTATCTGCAACGTATATACTGTAATCATCAGCCCATACTACACCTTGTGGTCTGAAGAACCTTGCATTGCTGAATGAACCATCAACTAGACCCTTCTCCTTGCCTATGATCTCAACTACCTTTGCTCTTAATCCACCTGCATTACTATGCCCATTGGAGAAGAGTTCAAGTACAAGTATCCTGTTATTGTTTGAATCACTTATTGCTAGCATCTTCCCATCTGGCGAGAATGCTAACTTTCCTGGGAATGATAACTTGTTAGGTGTACTTCTACCAGCCTTCTCTACACCCATATCAATTCCTGTCTTCTCCATCAACAACGGTTCCTTTGCAAGCTTACCAGTACTTGAGTATCTATCCAGCAATACCTCAATGACCTCATCTATCAACTCGCCCTGCCCTTCTCCTGACCTCTTGTAGACTATATAGCCTAGAGGATCTACTATCACTATAGTTGGCCATGCATGAACACCATACATCTCCCATATCCTCATACCCTCATCCACTATCACTGGATGCTCTATCTCGTAGCGCATTATAGCCTGCTCTATATTCTTTGCATCTTGCTCGTTGTAGAACTTTGCTGAATGAACCCCTATGAATACTACAGGCTTATACCTGTACTTATGCTCCAGTCTAGTAAGTTCTGATATCATATGCATGCAGTTTATGCAGCAGTATGTCCAGAAGTCAAGTACAACTATATAACCTCTCAGCCTTGAGAGTGAGAGTTGCTCCTTAACATTGAGCCATCTGAACTCTTTAGGGAACTCTGGAGCCTTATCTAGCATCTCCATCTTGTATATTTATTTTTATTATTTATTTACTTATGCCTTCATACTATAAACATCTCTTCAAACCTCTGCTGAGCATCAACTACGTTCATAACCTTTGGAGGGTTCTTGAATCCATATGCACTTATAACCTCATCAAGTTCTGGACTGTTCTTATCTCTAGCATACTTTACAGCCCTAATAACATCAAGCAGTACATTGCATGCATTTGCACCATCGCTACTCCTCATCATCACATCTATCCTTACTGGTGAACCCATGAACCCTTCAGCATAGAACCAGTAGTAACTTACCCTCTCATCCTTAAGGAACTCTGTGTACTCTGTTGTACCAGCAGTTATCCCAAACTCGTAAGGCAGTTCAGCATTTATGCTAGCCGTCTTTATAGCCCTCTTCCTTGCCCTAACCTCCTCCCTCATAGTATTCCTTGTATCACTGCTCCCTCCAACATCCAACTGGTATGAACTGTTCACCACCATGCCTCTCCTATGGAGTAGTTGAAGTATACCCTTGTGGAATACTGTTCCTCCAAACTGGCTCATGAGATCATCCCCTACCATAAGCAATCCCTTATCCCTGAATGCATCCCTCAACCCATTATTGCTCTGCAGTATTGATGGTGTAGCATTAACAAAGCTCACCCCTGCTTTAAGTGATGCCTCTGCATATGCTAAAGATGAACCATCGAGCGATGAGGAGATTAGGTTGAGAGCAACATCTGCCATGCATCCCTTCAGCACCTCTGTGAACTCATCCCTATCAATCTTTACTATATCCATACTCCAGTGCTCTGGAGGCTCATCAACCATCATACCTGCACTAACCTTCAGATCCCTGTATGCATCCATGCTAATATTATTACCATGCCCAAACTCCTTCAATACATCATGCACAGACCTGCCTACCTTTCTTGCATCTATATCGAATGCTCCAACTATCTCAACATCATCTATAGAGTAGTTGCCTACCCTCTCATGCCAGAGACCTCTCTTACCATTGAGACTTCTATAGTATGCTATGCCCTGTAGTATGGTGCATGCTACATTACCTAGACCTATCACAGCAACCCTTATCCTTGACCCTGCCATGGCTCTGGCATAGCATTGAAGGATTTTAATCTTTATGTTAGGATACTTGCTAGCAGATAACGCTGCTGGATGGGATAGAGCAAACTAGTAGGCTACAAAGAATTAATTAAAAATATCTTATTTGTTGCTTTAGTTGCTATTACCTACTTACTTACATAACCTTAACATCATGAGGCATGCTCTCTATGTACCCAGCCATTGTCATCCTTATGAACTCAGCATTCCTATGCAACTCCTCTATGTTCCTTGCACCACAGTAACTGAACCCTGATCTCACGCCTCCAGCCAGTTGCCTTACTATATCTACTACGCTACCCTTGTACTCTACGAGCGCCTCAACACCCTCTGGCACATAATCGTTGAGATCATCCTCTATGTTAAGTGCTCCTTCCTCCCTTATCTTCCTCCCTAGAGAGGCATAGAAGGATGCCATGCCTCTGTATATCTTGTACCTCTTGCCATTCTTCGTTATGCTTACGCCAGGGCTCTCATCTGTACCAGCAAGTAGGCTCCCAACCATAACAGTCTCTGCACCTGCTGCCAATGCCTTTGTTATATCACCCGAGTTCCTTATCCCTCCATCCGCTATGATTGGAACATCATACTCCCTTGCTACCCTAGCACAATCCATTATCGCTGTGAGTTGAGGCACGCCAGAGCCTGTTACTATCCTTGTTATGCATATTGAGCCAGAGCCTACACCAACCTTAACAGCATCAACACCACTCTCGATGAGGTCCTTTGTGCCTTGGGCAGTTGCAACATTACCTGCTATCAACTCACAATCTGGATATGCCTTCTTTATCTTCTTTATAGCATCTATTGCATTCTCGCTATGCCCATGTGCTATATCAACAACTATAACATCTGCCCCTGCATCAAGCAGCCTCTCAGTCCTCTCCATATAATCGCCCTTGACCCCAACTGCAGCACCAACTAAAAGTCTACCCTTCCTATCCTTTGCTGCAAGAGGGTACTGCTCCCTCCTAAGTATATCCTTTGCAGTTATGAGCCCTTTAACCCTGTTATGCTCATCAACCAATGGTAACTTCTCTATTCTGTACTTGTGGAGTATCTCCTTTGCCTCCTCTAGCGTTATTGTATGCTTTGCTGTTATAACATTCTTAGTCATCGCATCGTAGACCCTCTTCTCCCCTGCCCCTGTCCTTCTCTCGAACATTATATCCCTCCTTGTTAGGATCCCAACCAACTTACCATCTGAGTCAACAACAAGCAAGCCTGAGACATTGTACTCCTCCATCAACTCTATTGCTTCAGCAAGGCTCTGCTCCTGCCTTATCGTGTATGGCTGCTCTATTATGATATTCTCAGCCCTCTTCACCTTCCTAACCTCATTTACCTGCTGCTCAACGCTCATAAACCTATGTATTATCCCTATTCCTCCCTCCCTAGCCATGGCTATTGCCATATTAGCTTCAGTAACAGTATCCATGTTTGCACTTACTATAGGGATGTTAAGGTTTATCCTTCTAGATAGTCTGGTTCTAAGGTTGACATGTGATCTGGAGACTACGGAGGAGCGTTTTGGTACCAGCAGCACATCATCGAACGTTAGCCCTTCCCTTATATTCAACCTGTTCCCTTCCCTTCTAGAAGGGGAAGGTATTATAAGCATTACTTCTAAGGTATGTAATGCTCATTACATACAAATGCTGATAGAATGCTCTACAATACAGATACAGGAAGATAGATAGATAGAAAGGGGAAGGGGGTGAGATTGTAGGCTTGAGTACTATTACAGAAGTTAGTGAGATTGGCATAGATCTAGATGATGTAATAGCAAGGTTCATGAAGAGTAACAATGCTTATGCTCTATGCGAGAGGTGTAACTGTCAATACGACAAGGTTACGGGGAGGCATCTTCATACGGGAAGCAATCTCTGCAGTGATCTCTTTGAAAAATGTATAATAAATATTAGCAACTGATGAGAATCATAAATTTTCTAACAGACAATAAAAATTCGTGATATAGTTATGTCACTATATAGTTGTTCTATATAACCATATTATGTGCTTCCATCCATGGTTTATCATAGTACATGCTCCTTGATGTAACGTTACGTTCATCTAACGTTATAATACATGCACTTGTAGAAGGTAATGGTAGATGAGATGCGCAATGATGTACAAACATCACTACCTGTAACAACATACATATGAATGCAATACAGAATACATGAGTGCAATAAGCAATCTATACTATCTGTATTATGCCCATTATCATGTCTCATGTGCATAATCTGCTTACCAGAATATCATTGTAGAATTTCCATAGGTAACAGTATATACCATGCTACTGCTAGCAACTATAATTAATATGATATTGTCTCTATGCATTAGTCATAACAGTTCTAATCATATTGATAAGATTATGTGTAATTATAGGCATTGGTAAGGATACATGCTAGTTTATGCTAAAAGAGTTGCACTTGTAGTAGTTGCTGCCATGCCTATCATCTAATCCATAACAGCATATGCCTTTAGAGATAAATAGAGCAGTCTAGATAACATGAAGGTAAAGAAGCACCTATCTATCTACCATCCACACCTGCCCATTATAGCCTCCACCACCCTTGCTACTTGTATGCTCTCCTTAACGTTATGAGTTCTAATTATATCTGCACCATTAATTATGCATACAGCCTCCACTGCTAGTGAACCATAAAGCCTATCCTCTGGCTTATCCAAGTTAAGGATCCTGCCTATGAAGGACTTTCTTGATGGGGATACGCATACCTCCTTGCCTAATACCTTCAACTCCCTTAACCTCCTTACAACTGCTAGATCCCTCTCAAGCCATGTCATGCCTTCAAGCTTTGTAAAGAACTCATGCCTTCCATGCTCTCTGAAGAACCCTATCGCTGGATCCACTATTATCTTATCCTCATCTATACCAGCATCAACAGCAACATCTATACTCTCCTTCAATAGTTCAAGCGTTGTTGCTATAACATCACCTTGCACTTTATGCTTAGAGTATGCTGAGACTATCACTGAGGCAGAATGCTCTTTAGCAGTTCTAGCCATATCTGGATCATACTTTAGACCAGTAACATCATTGATTACCGTTGCTCCAGCATTTAGAGCAGCATCTGCAGTCTTTGCCCTAGGGGTATCTACGGATATGGTTAGACTACAACTATCCTTTATCACCTTTATAGCATGCTTTAGCCTTGCAATCTCCTCTTCAACTGGCACTACTGTATCCAGATAAGGTGCAGTTGACATTGCACCAACATCTACTATGCTTGCCCCATACTCCTCCATGCTTGCTACTGTCCTTGCTATATCCTCCTCTGTAACCTTAACCGAACCTTTGTAGAACGACTCTGGGCTCACATTAACTATACCCATTATCCTGACCATATCATGCTACTCCATTCATCTACTCTAACATTAAACCATTTTATCACTCTTTACACCTTACCTGTATATGAAGTGGGAGGAGTGGGTTGTGTGGTATAATAGGATAAAGGATGCATTGAACTACAGTATAGTTGATGATAGCAGTGCAGCAACCCTGCTCTCAACCTTGATCAAAGATAAAGCGTTGGATCTAGAAAGGTTAAGAACAGTTATAGAAGGGAAGGATGTGATAGTGTTTGGTGCTGGTCCATCGCTTCTAGAGAGTTTAAGCAGTATCTGCTCATCAGATCCATCTACACATGCAAGGATAAGGAGTAGGTTTGTATTCATTGCTGCAGATGGTGCATCTAGAGCGCTAATAGAGCATGGCATAAGGCCAGATGTTGTGGTTACAGATCTTGATGGTGATCATGAATACTTGCTGTGTGCAGATGCTCTAGGCTCAATTATGGTTGTACATGCACATGGTGATAACATAAACCTTATCAAGTTTCTAGTGCCTCTATTAAGGAATATAATATGCACTACACAGGTTAGGCCATTGCATAACGTGCATAACTTTGGTGGGTTCACAGATGGGGATAGAGCAGTATTCATTGCAGATGCTATGGGTGCAAGGAGTATAACACTAGCAGGCATGGACCTTGGCAGTGTTATAGGCCAATACTCCAAGCCCAAGCCTTATCCTGTAAATAGCAGTGTAAAGGTTGTGAAGATGAAGTTTGCAAAGCAACTACTTGAGCATCTAGCCTCACAAACAAATGCAAGATTGTATAACCTCTCGCCCAGCAGTATAGAGGGCTTCACCAATATTGCATATGAAGATCTACTACAAATAAAGGATTAGCATAAGTAGGAATCAATTTATTACACTTCTAAGAAGAATAGGTATACATATGTACTCAGATGATGAGATAAAGAGGTTCGCAATGCTAAGGGAGTGGGTAGTGAAGCAGATTGAGGAGAAGGAAGAGGAGTTGGAGAGGCTTAGAGAGATGCTTGCAGTTGTTGATAACATGCTCAAGCAGGTGAGCTTCAAGCCAGCAGGGATGCTACAGAAGGAGGAGAGGGTTGGGGTAGAGATGGGAGTAGGGGGAGAGGCTAAGCCTATTGAGAGGAGTGTAGAAGAGGTTAAGGAGGTTGTAAGTTCAAAGGCTGTAGAGGGTGAGTATACTGAGGTTAGGCAGTTGAAGACGAAGGATGGTGTACTCTTAGCAAATGCGTACATAGCAAGTGATGCGATAAGCATAGTACCAGCAAGTGATGTAAGGCTTAATGTGAATACTCCTCCATTCCAATCATTCTTCATAAACAGGATACTGAAGGAGATGAAGGGCAGAGATAAGGAGAGGGTTAGGAAGGGTGAGATAAGAGGGGAGCAGGTACTTGATTATAGCATAGATCTTGATGAAGGGAAGAACATAAAGAGGATACTCATAAGGAACTACAGGGATAAGGATAGACTTAACGAATTGATAAACTCATCAACATGGGTACTCACAAGGATGCTCGAGAAGGTAAGGTAATAAGGTAGTGAAGGAATGATGATAATGATGGTGTGATTATTATATCAACCAAATATATAGAGGCAGGATGAGGTTGATGATGGTATGGATAAGATAGTTGTACTTGACTTTGGTTCACAGTATGCCCATCTTATATGCAGAAGGATAAGGGAGCAGGGTGTATATGCTGAGTTGGTATCTTACAAGATAGATGCTGATACCCTAGCAGGTATGAGCCCAAAGGGTATAATCTTCTCAGGTGGACCAGCAAGTGTTTATGAGGATGGTGCACCATTATGTGATAGAAGGATACTCACCCTAGGCATACCCATACTTGGCATATGCTATGGGCACCAGATACTTGTGCATATGCTTGGAGGGGTTGTGAAGAGAGCAAAGAGGGAGTACGGTAGTGCTGAACTCATAGTAGATGATGGTAAAGACCTATTCATGGGTATAAAGCAGAGGATGAGGTGCTGGATGAGCCATGGTGATGCTGCTGAATCACTACCAGAAGGGTTCAGTATACTTGCCCATACAGAGAGTTCGTTTGCTGCAGCAGTAGCTGATAGGGCAAGGAAAGTATACGGTCTGCAGTTCCATCCAGAGGTTGCCCATACGGAGCATGGGAGCGATATACTGAGAAACTTTGCAGTAAGGATATGCAATGCAAGGCAGGAGTGGAGCATGAGTAACTTCATAGATAATGCTGTTAATGATATAAGGAGTAAGGTTAAGGAAGGGGAGAGGGTACTTGCTGCAGTGAGTGGTGGTATAGACTCTACTGTTACAGCACTACTTGTGCATAGGGCAGTAGGGGATAGACTAACATGCATATTCATCAACCATGGGCTGCTTAGAGAGGGAGAGGAGGATGAAGTTCTTGATATGTTCAATACTCTAGGGATAAAGCCTATCTACATAGATGCTAGTAGTAGGTTTCTTACAAGGCTAAAGGATGTTGAGGATCCAGAGGTAAAGAGGCTGATCATAGGGGAGGAGTTTGCTAGAGTATTTGATGATGCGGTTAAGGAGCATGGTCCATTCCATTGGCTTGCTCAAGGCACACTCTACCCAGATGTTATAGAGAGCGGGGTATCAATATCAAGGGAAGCAGCAACCATCAAGTCACACCACAACGTTGCTGGACTTCCCAAATGGTTGAACCTCAAGGTATTAGAGCCTTTGAGGCAACTCTACAAGGATGAGGTTAGACAGGTAGCAAGGCTTCTAGGTGTGCCAGAGCATATGGTGAAGAGGCATCCATTCCCAGGACCAGGGCTTGCTGTTAGGATAATAGGCAAGGTTACTGAGGAGAAGTTGAGGATATGTAAGAGAGCAAGCAGGATAGTTGAGGAGGAACTTGCTAGAGCAGGGTTATATGATAAGGTGTGGCAGGCATTTGCAATTGTAGGTGATGATAGGGCTGTAGGGGTGCTAGGTGATGGCAGGGTATATGGGCATATAGTGAGCATAAGGGTTGTAGAGTCTGTAGATGCAATGACTGCAGACTGGGCAAAGTTACCCTATGAACTCCTAGCAAGGATAAGCAATAGGATAACCAATGAGGTTGAAGGGGTTACATGGGTAACATATGCTATATCAAGCAAGCCACCAGCAACCATAGAGCCGCAATAAGAGATGGGATGGTAAAATAAATTTAATGGATAGTTACCTCTTCCAAGCCTCCAGTTGGTTAGTATTGCATTATACTCAGCATTACCATCAGTATCCCTTGTATCATAATAATAATAATAATGGTAACATCTAACTTATCCTATATGTTGAGTACAATGAAGGATATACCTCCTCATCTATGTAACCTGCTGGAAGTGTTGATGTGTTATAATTACAGTTAGATCCTCTAGCATCCAACTGTATTAGCAGACCAGCGTACATGGCTCTATTCTACTCATGTGTATCCTTTGCCTTGCCTGTGAATGTGTAGCAAGAACCATCAAGAACCCCATCTGCTGTTATTTGATGATCATCATCTGCACTATATTGGCAAATATAAGGAAAGCACTTACATGTATATCTACTAGCGAATGTTACAGCTGCCATTATACCCATCGTTAGTACAGTCCTCTGCTCCATCATCTAAAGAAATATAACAATTTCTGTTTTTTACAAGGTTATCAAGATATATACGATCATGCAAGAATAACTTTACTCATTACCCATACTACTTACAAGACTCAATACATCATCCAGTGTTGGTGCTATTGCATTCTTAACATAGTATGCTGCAGATGCATTTGCAAACAATAACCTTGTATGATCATCCATCTTGCAGAGATAGCCTAGTATATCAGCAGCATCCCACACATCCCCTGCCCCGGTTGCTATCCTTGGATCAACCTTGAATGCTCTAACCTCTTCATGATCCTTGCCATCTGATGTTGCTGAGCATATAGGTGTGTGAAGATCAACCCTTATGGCAAGTGTAGAAGCGATACCTCTGCAGAGTCTAGCAACATCATCCATGGAGTAGTTGTATGGCAATGGTTCAAGTTCTAATGTATTAGCAACTATCCTAGCCTCATTCTCATTCATGCTTAGAACATCTAGCCTGAACCTTCCTTCAAGTATCGCATCAGCAAACTCCTTACCCCTTCCTCCTAGATCTGCTGGATCTATGAAGTGTAGTGCTCTGCTGGATGTGCTGAATGCCTTCTCTGCAAGTTCAGTACCCTTCATGTTGCTTGTCCAGTTAACCACTGCTATACATGCTGCATTGCTAAGCACACCTTCAAGCCCTTCAAGCCTATCAGCACCAAAGTATGCATTATCTCCAAGATCGCTTAACATAACATTTGCTACTCTTGAACCATCAACAAATTCTAAGGATACTGTGTAACCCTGCTTCCCATTCAACAGGATGAGATCTACATTGCTTAAACCTGTGAACGTATGCCTTAACATCATTCTACCATAATCATCTGCAACTGTTACCAACTTGCATCTTGCATCTAACATTGCTAATGCATATGCAAGGTTTACAGCATTCCCTCCCTTCATCTCAACCTGCTCAATCCCCCTTATGCTACCACCTCCTGCCTCAATCTTACCCTTCATGCTTGAGAGCAAACCATCTGGAGAGATTCCTCCTAGCCTAACTATCCTGTCTATGAAGAAGTCATGCATAGCAACTGTATAGCCTATATTCTTTAGAGCAGATGGGAGATCAATACCCAGATCCAACCCAACTCATCTAATTAATTAAATAAAATAAAAATTTATTACTTGATATATCTTCTGTCTTTTCTTGATCTCTCAACAAGTTCATGGCGTATATGCTATCAACTAACCAACCAACTCACTACTCCATACCGCCCATACCTTCGCCACCAGCACCTTCCTCACCTTCACTACCCTTGCCTCCCTTTGGCATCTCAGCCTTTGCTGCTGCTATAACATCATCTATGCGTAGTATCATTATCGCTGCCTCAGTAGCTGCCTTCATAATCTGTGACTTGACAACAGCAGGCTCGAGAACCTCCAACTTGTACATATCTGCTACCTGTGTATTCTTAACATCAACACCAGTCCACTTTGAGCCCTTGTTCTGCTTTGACCTCAACTCAGTCATCGTATCTATTGGGTCCATGCCAGCATTCTCTGCTAGCGTTAATGGTATAACCTCAAGTGCTTCAGCGAACCTTATTGCTGCTAGTTGCTCCCTTCCAGGAAGGGTACTTGCCCATGACCTTAACTCCTTCGCTATATAAGCCTCTATACTACCCCCTCCAGCCACTATTGCAGGGTTCTCAACAACATCCTTTACAACCATTATTGCATCATGTATGCTTCTATCAGCCTCATCAACAACCCTCTGTGATCCTCCCCTT
>VAPR01001045.1_pt1 | contig 15141 bp, 12 predicted proteins | sample 3380701 | NCBI WGS metagenome assembly VAPR01 (sample SAMN11536904, study PRJNA540576) | hot springs metagenome | isolation source: hot spring wet sediment | place: Spain: Lobios | collected 2014-01 | reverse complement strand
TCTTTGATGGAGCCAATCAAGGGAGTAGTCTGTCCACATTTGGATATTCATGCGACTCGACATCCTTTGATTGAGATGTGTTATGAGGAAACATAACACCATGGGTCGCTGCCTGTGGTGAACAACATGGTACGCGTACACACCACAGGAGTTTCCTGTGGTGTTTTTTGTTGATCTACAAACATGGGAGGGAATGGGAATGAAAGTAGTGGGGAACATGGTATTTGTAAGGTTTCTGGAAGTCTCCGATGCGCAGGCATTGCTTGATTTGCATGTGAGAAATCGGGACTTTTTTCAGGCTTTTTCAGCGCTTCGGGATGAACAATTTTACACATTCGACCAACAGGTGAAGAACATACAATCCAGTCTGGAAAAGAGGGAGCTGGACCAACAGTACACCTTTGGTATTTTTGTTTCAGAGACGGAAGAGTTGGCAGGGATCGTTTCCCTTACGGAGGTACTGCGAGGGCCGCTGCAAAGCTGCTTTATCGGGTATTCTTTGGACAAACGATACAACGGCAAGGGAATGATGACAGAGGCAGTTCGACTGGTCGTCGAGTACGCGTTCAACGAGCTGAAGCTGCACCGGATCGAAGCAGGTGTGATGCCGCACAATATCCCGTCCATGAGAGTATTGGAAAAAGCCGGCTTTCATAAGGAAGGGATCGCACGGAAAAATGTGAAGATCAACGGGAAGTGGGAAGATCATCAGGTTCTGGCTATTGTGAACGAAAATGAGTAATCCGGCTATGACAAGAAGCTAACATAATCCTGGCCGGTGAGTCCTGATCCATGGAATCACCGGCATTGTTATTGTAAGAATCGGCTACATGCTTCGACAAAACTTCTCATAGATTTTCATGGGGAACCATAATAAACTTCATAGTATCGCAGATGAATTACAGAATATTACAAACAAAAATTTCTTATCCGGTTTTATGCAAACGTTTGCACAAATCCTGACAAATGAATGGAGGTTGGACGGGTGGAAGATTTCTTGTCAAAGAAGCAGGGCAAGTGGTGGGTGATTCTGTTGATCATGGTTCTGTTTTTCCAATCATGTGCGCTGCCCGTTGCAGTCATGACCGCACATGCAGAAGAGGAAATTCAACCTGATGTGTTTATCGAACAGCCGGGTGGCGTAACGAATTGGTATCTCTCCGGCAGCTTTCAAGGATGGAATAATGCCGACGAACTGTATCGGTTTAAGCATTTGGCAGGTGCTTTTTATGCGTATTCCCTTGTATTGGATGCCGGACATCATAAATTTAAAATCACCAAGAACGGATCGTGGGATGGTTTTTCCAACAACGGAAATAATTTTGCCCTAGACTTGTCAGCGAAAACCAAAGTAAACCTGTATGTCAATGAAGAGATGGGGGAAGCGCGCATCACAGTGCCTGGTGTGGCCAATCTTCCGTATTACCAGCCGAGCCTTTCCCCGGATAAATGGCCAAGACTGGTAGGTACCGTGCAGACGGTGTTTGGGGAGGCAGCATGGAGCCCGGAGGAAGCGAAACAGTATTTTGTTGATTACTATTTCAACAGCTCTGTTTACAAGCTGCAGAGGACGCTGCCGGCAGGAAGCTACGAGGCAAAAGTGACCTTTGGCCCTAACTGGAGCGAAAATTACGGAGCAGACGGGCAAGACGGCAAAAACCTTGGTCTGCAAATGACAGATGAAGCAATCGTTACCTTCTCCATTGATACCTGGGCAAATCCAAAGGTGTTAAAACATGACTACCAGCCTCGGGATGGCGATTTTGATGGGAAGATACATCCGGATAAAATCTCGTTTAACAGCCGTTCGATCATGTATAAAAAGCCATTTGGCGCCATTGCGGAAAAGAGTCAGGATCTTACGCTGCGCATTGCTGCTGCCAAAGGCGATGTCCAGTTTGCGAAGGTAGAGATGATCAATAGCAAGGGGAGCGTCCTCTCTTATCCCATGCAGAAAGTGACAACCGTAGGCGACCAGGATTTCTTTGAGGTAATCCTTTCAAAAGAGATCTTTACAGGCATCGGCGTGTGGGGCTACAAATTTGTATTAATCGACGGTGCTGCCATCGTGGAATATGGGGAAGACGGCCAGAGAGGCGGAAAGGGAACTGTTTCAAACGAAGGAGCCGTTCCATTTGATTTGACTGTGTACGACAGTGAGTTCAAAACACCTGACTGGATGAAGCACGCGGTAGTGTATCAGATTTTCCCGGACCGTTTTTATGACGGCGAAAAAGGCAACAATCGAGCCAAGCTGGTGGATGGTTATCGCGGCGATCCAGCGAAGGAACCATACAAGCTGCAGTTTTTTGATGGTGGAGTGACAAACGATCCGGCAACCGATCAGGTGTGGGGGGATTGGTCCAGCATCCCGGAAAAACCAGACCGACCTGGCGGTAAAACAGATGGTGTCTGGACCAATGAGTTTTACGGTGGCGACCTGCAGGGGGTACAGCAAAAACTGGATTATTTGAAATCGATTGGCGTGAACGTCATCTACTTCAACCCCATCGCGTGGGCAGCCTCCAACCACAAATATGATGCAACCGATTACATGCACGTAGATCCAATGTTTGGCATGCCGGTCTTTAACACCCCGGGCGATCCAAAATCCGGACTCAACTATGAAGCAACCAGACAGGCGTCTGATCAGGTGTTCATCCAGTTTGCCAAGGCAGCGCGGGAGAAAGGGATCAAACTGATCGTAGACGGTGTGTTTAACCATGTCGGCGATGATTCGATCTACTTTGACCGCTATGGAAAATACCCCGAAATCGGCGCGTATGAGTACTGGGAAAAGGTATGGGATAAAGTAAACGCCGGGAAAACACAGCAGCAGGCAGAGCAGGAGGTTCGAGATGAGTTTACCGCACAGATAAACCCTGCTACCGGAAAAAACTATCAATACCCGGAGGATTTTCAGTTTACGCAATGGTTTACGATTTCCAACGAAAAAGTAAATGATCGCGAAGGACCGGGAAAGCATTACAAGTACGACGCATGGTGGGGGTATGACTCGCTGCCGGCTGTTGATGCCAAAGAACCGCAAAGCGGGGATTCATTGGCGATAGATGGCCAACATGAGTGGAATAACGTAGGCTACCGCAATTTGGTGCTTGGGCAGACGCTTGACGGCAAGTCGGATGAAGACGCCACCCATCACATGCAAGCGACCAACTCGCAAAGATGGGGCTGGATGGGAGCTGGCGGCTGGCGTTTGGATGTGGCTCCTGATGTATCACATGAGACATGGGTGAAGTTTAGAGACGCTGTAAAATCGATAAAAAATCGGCCAGATGTAAACATGGAAGCAATTGTCGATCCGATCATCTTGGGGGAAGAGTGGGGAGTGGCCACCAAGTATCTGTTGGGTGACCAGTTTGACTCCGTGATGAATTACCGTTTCCGTAATGCTCTGCAAAGCTTCATCATCGGTGGAGATGCAAGCGCCTTCCACGAAGCGTTGGAATCCATTCGCGAAGATTATCCGAAAGAAGCGTGGCAGGTCATGCTCAACCTGGTTGGTTCTCATGATACCACCCGTTCCATCACCAAGTATGACTTCCCCCAGTGGGAGGAAGAGAACAGGGAAATCGCACCGGAAGCAAGCGACAGTGCGATCGCGAAGCAAGCACTGACAGCCATTTTCCAGATGGGCTATCCAGGTGCGCCTACCATCTATTATGGCGATGAGGTTGGACAGGTGGGGACAAAAGACCCTGATTCCAGAAGAACGTTCCCGTGGGAGCGGATCGTTGAACAGGGCGGTGCTTTTTCCGCAACCGGGAAATACGGGAAGCTATTCGACGCATACCAAAAAGCAGCGACTGTTCGACAGAGTCATGAGGTATTTCGAACAGGAGATATCAAGGTGGCTTACGCAGTGGGGAGTGTAATCGCCTACGCGAGAAAGAACGCGGAAAAAGGGGCATTGGTAATCATCAACCGCGGCGAGAACCCGCAAGAGATTGCCGCAGACGTAACCGGATTTTTGCCGGATGGTCTTACACTGACAGATCAATTGTACGGCGCGGTATCAGGAACGATCGTGAATGGGAAGATAACCATCACGGTTCCAGCCGCACAAGGATTGATGCTGGTATCGGAACAAATGCTTGCACCCATGAGTAGTGTCTCTGATTTGCAGGCAACAGGTGGAGTCAAACGAGTGGATTTAACCTGGAATGCGGTGGAGGAAGCGACTCAGTACAATGTCTACCGCGCCGCAATGGAAGGTGGCACGATGGAAAAAATCGGAACAACGACCGATACGCAGTTTACGGACCATGCTGTAGAAAACGGTGTGAAATACTACTACGCTGTAACAGCATGGAACGGAACCGGCGAAAGTGAACTAGGAGATATGGTGTCAGCTACGCCATCGTTTATCGCGGAAAAGATTGAAATCACGCAGCCAGCCGAAAACAACATGACCATTGGAGTTGGAAAAAAGACATCCGAGATCCTCGTAACTGTAACCGTTCCAGGGTTGACAGATGATCCCCGATACGTTGGAAAAACGCCAACGGGTCTGACTGCACAACTGCAATACGCACTCGATGGCGGAATGTCGGAGGTGGCAAAGCTTCGCTATAAAAACGACAGTTCAGATGGAAAGTCAAAGATATACGGGGGAACCTTTGAGCCGACTTTCGCCGGAACATATGGCTACTATGCAGCGGTTACCGTTGACAATGGCGCATCGTATCTCAAATCATCCGCAGAGACTTTAACGACGGTACCAGATGCATCCGATCAGGTTCCGCCTGCTGCGCCATCGTTAAGCGATATTGCAGCCGAGTCTGGCAGGGCTGCATTGCGATGGACGGCCGATGACCCTGATATAGCAGGATTTGAAATCTACCGAAAACAGGGCGAAGGGGCTTATGCAAAGATTGCACAGCTTTCGGGAGCGGATCGAACCTATACAGATTTCACGGTGACCAACGGCAAAACCTATACCTATGTCGTCAAAGCCTATGACAAGGTGTATAACCGCAGTGCATCGGAAGAAAAAGCAGTTCAACCTGATCTGGTCATGGTTGATGTGCTGTTGCGCCTGCACTTGCCCGAGTATACACCAGCAACGGATGACATTTATATTGCGGGCAGCATGAATGGATGGAACGCCAGCAGCGACAGGCTGACCAAACCAAGCGGCGCAACGGACCGGAGTGTGGTGGAATATCGCTTCAAAATGATGGCGGGAAAATCCATTCAGTACAAATACACCAGGGGAAGCTGGAGTACAGAGGCGTTAACCAGTCACGCCCGCGTACCCAATGATCAGGAGGACTACTCCAATTACGGCTACAGCTCCACAGACACCAACATGAGTTTGACCGTACAGAATCAAGGAAACAATCAGATGATCGTGGACGATTATGTCATTCGTTGGGTAGATATGCCGATGATTCTTACTTCGCCGCAACATTCGCTGGGAAGTGACGTTGCGTACAAGACAACGGACAAAACCTTCACCTTGAAAGCAAACGTCCCATACGGAGTACATTTTACGATCAATAATGAACCTCTTCCCGAGGGGGCCATGGATGCGTATGGCAATGTGGAAGTCAAGGACATTCCTCTTCAGCCGGGACAAAATCAATTTGCTCTCCACATTGAGCCTACGGAAGAAACGTTGAACCAACCATGGTTTACGGATAAAGGAAGAAAGAGTCAAGCAACAAAAACGATCGTTCTTTCCATTACGCGGGAAGAAGCGTTGGAAAACAATGCCAATCTGCTCAATCTGCAAACCAGTATGGGAACGCTCACGCCAGCCTTTTCTGCGGATACGCTCACATACACGATGAACGTTCCAAAAGAGAGTACCAGTATGACGGTGACACCTACTGCAGATGATCCAGCGGCTACGGTGAAGGTAAATGGCAGGATGGTGGCCAATGGACAGCCCAGTGAACCGATTGCGCTAACGGAGGATGAAACTCAAATATCGGTCGAAGTGACGGCGGGAGATGGTGTTACCAAGAAAGCATATGTGATTACGGTCTTTCGAACATCAGATCTCCCCGTGAAGCTGACGGGAATCGAGGCTACTGTTTCCAAAGTCCAGATGGAACCGAATGGATCGCAATCGTTTCACGTGTATGCCATCTATGCAAATGGGGAGAAAAAAGAGATTACCACTGATGCACAAACCGTGTACAAAAGCAGCAATCCAAAAATAGTACATGTAGAACCGGGGATCATCAAGGCAACCGACAAAAAGGGAAGTGCCACCGTTACTGTCCAGTATCACAATCAGACCGTTACAATTGGGGTTAAGGTGAAAGGGAACAAAAAAGGGTGAAGTTGGACCGGCCCCTGCACACCGGAGGACAATGACCAACAAGGATAATAGGATTTATGGCTGCAATTAGAGGCGCTTAGTGGTAAAAGGAAGATTGTAGAGGAGGACGCACCAACTTGAATATTCATTTTCGCATCGAGAACGAGGAACTACTGCATCAGGGGCAATTTTTTCAGTTTTTCAAAGGAAAATTGCCACGTACTATTTTGAATTAAAAGATGATCAATTTATCCTTGATTACGTTATTGGTGAGGATTTGGAGGCTCATTATGAAGCGCCGGTTCCTTATCAATCTTTTAAACATGCATTACAAACCTCACTCCATGCTTATTTGGATGGGTTGAAAAAGATAAACCCTGACATTGAAAATGATCCAACCTATCAGGGATTGGCACGCTGCCAAATAAACCGCAAGTGGTTTGACAACTATTGTGAAATGATCGCGGACGCGTATCGTCGGGCGAATCGGGAAGTGCCTGTCGGTGATGAGCTTTTTCGCGATCATATGGTAACAAGGTAATTCATGTGCCAAAACCCGGATCGTTTTGCCCTTCCAGGAAAATTGAAGGGCATTTTTTATTTAAGGTACTAAGAAAAGATGGTACTAGGAACCATCTCTTTCACCAGATACAATTTGCTAAGATAACCTATCTCTCGGTGGTGATTAGATGGCCCTCATTCTATTGTTGCTTGCACCAACCATCATGATTTTCTTCGGTTTGCAAGTGGTGAGCAGTGTGCCGCTAACATTTGTCCTGTTTTACGGTTGGCTGGTTGCCGTCCCTTTCGGGGAAATGCTTATCATGAAACGAAATACCTTGTCGGCTGCGTTGAGACAGTTTGGGTTCGTGCTCCATCGGAAAAACCTTTTTCATGGTATTTTCGCAGGAATCTTCTTCTTCCTTGCGATTGTTCTCGCGGGATATTTCTTTCATCACTACCTGTTTGACAAGGCGGATCTTGAGAATCTGTTGGGGCAATGGAACTTTTCAGGCGATCTGATGATTGGGTTGATGATTGTCCTGATGTTCATCAACCCGTTTCTGGAGGAGATGTACTGGAGAGGATATGTCGCAGAAAAGTTGGCAGGAAGGTGGAATCCGAGAAGCATTATTTTTCTTACTTCGATCTGCTACACCTTGTATCATTTCCTGTCCGTCATTCCGATCTTTGCCTGGCCGTTCAACCTGTTGATGATCATTCCCGTCTTTCTGGCAGGAATGATTTGGGGATACATGAGATCTTCAAGCGGTTCGCTAGTGGGTTCGATTGTCAGTCATATTCTCGCAGACGTGGGGATCATGGCGGTGTATTTTTTCTTCTTGCAATAATAGTAAAAAGGGAGATCCGCTAACGGATTTCCCTTTACTGTGTTAAAGTTATTTTTTGACAGAACCTACCTTACATCATAACCATTCCTGAATCATAAGTCTATTCTTTTTTCTCCCGTAATGGAATAATGGCAGTACTTCTTCAAACCTGGGAGGTACTTTATGTTTGACCAGAAACCTTTTACATGTCGAGTGGAATGGGGGAAGCGCGGTGCGCGAGAAGCGGCCGAGCGGGGGGATATCACCATCATCGTGGATGTCCTTAGCTTTTCCTCAACGGTGGTTACAGCGGTAAACGGAGGGGCCATCATTTATCCATATCCGCCGCCGATCAACGAGCAGGCGCTGCACTACGCCAAGCAGGTTGGAGCCGAACTGCTCCTAGGCAGGGCTGAGGCAGCGAGATTGGGAAGACCGTCGTTGTCGCCGGTTTCTTTTGGCCCACAGCATGCAGGCAAGAAATTTGTTCTCTGTTCTCTAAACGGGGCTGCTTGCACATGGATCACATCCAAAGTGCCCGCGCTGTTGGTCGGCAGTCTGTTAAACGCTTCGGCAGCAGCCAGTGTGGCAAATCGCCTTCACTCCAAGGCAGGTGCCTGCATTACCGTAGTTCCATGCGGTGAACACTGGGATCACGGACGTGATGGGGAAAACGATCTCCGGCCTGCAGTAGAAGATTATCTTGGTGCGGGAGCTATTCTCTCCAGATTGGAGGGGAGCAAGTCTCCGGAGGCGCAAGTTTGCGTGCATGCTTTTCAACAGTCAGAATCCAATCTCAGTGAGCTGCTGTGGGAGTCTGGAAGCGGGCGTGAATTGCGTGCGATGGGATTTGCGAACGATGTCAAACATTGTTCACGCCTGGACGTTTATGATTATGTACCGAGATTGGAGAAAGACTATTTTGTGAAGGTTCGAGGTGATATCTGATGGCCCATGACATTCCGAGACTAGCCGTAGGTGCCGTAATCATAAATGAGCGGAACGAAATTCTACTGGTACTTCGAAATCGAAATCCGGAGAAAGGAACCTGGAGCATTCCGGGAGGGAAAGTAGATCTGTATGAGACACTTGAGCAGACTGTGATTCGCGAGATCAAGGAAGAAGTGAATCTGGATATTGAAGTAGAACGTTTTCTCTGCATGGCGGAAACGATCCGTCCCGAAAGTCAGGAACATTGGCTGTCCGTGATCTACCTGACCAGGATCGTTGCCGGTGAAGCTCGCAACATGGAGGAAGGTGGTGCCATACGAGAGGTGAAGTGGTTTCCTTTGGACAAGTTACCCACCAACCTAGCATGCTTTACGGTACCTGCCATCCAATCATTGCCCCCATACATACATCAAGGAACGGTTGATCACCACCGCCAGCGCGAAGGCAGCAGCCAGACCAGGTCGTCCGGCTGCGTACAAGGCAGCGGCGCCTGACCCGAACACAACCAGCTCCAGGGCGAAGTGCAACCAGCCGGTGAGCGGCAATGACGCTTGGGGAGAGCCGAATGTCGCCCAGACTACCGCAACCAATAAAGGAGCGCCGATGCCCAACACGATCTTTACGGCCATCCCCTGTTTCATCTGAAATCCCCAGTAACCGACTGAGGCCAGCGTGCACAGTTCCAAAAGGAAGCGCAATGCCAGGTTCGCGTAGGCAAGCATCATCACAGGAAGGCCCCCTTGTGGGATGAGGAGTGTGCCATTTTCATGTACTCCTCCAGCTGCTCTGCGGGATTCAGTACCGGCTTGCCATGGCATATTTCCAGGCGTTGAGGGTTCAACTGCCCGACGATTATGCTGCTTCTGACGGCTTCTTCCATATCGGCGGTGAACATGGCCATCGGCTTCCGAAGCTTCCCGTTTTTGGAGGTAAACAAATCGCCTGCGAGCAGCACCTGGTCCTGCTCATGGTAGTATGCGACGTGTCCGGGCGAATGGCCTGGGGTTAGGTAAGGCTTCAAACCAGCGACCTTTTCCAGACCGGTGTCCGGGGTCTCGGCCAGCGGTTTTGCCAATCCCTTGGCCACGTTATGTTCGGGTTTTCTGCGGCGTGGATAGGTAAGATCTCCTTCCATATAGGGAATCTCTATCCGGTGCGCGTACACCGGGACCGACCTGCTGGCCAGAATGGTTTTCACCGCACCGACGTGATCGGAATGACCGTGTGTCAGCAGGATTCGCTGCAGCGGTCCAGCATTCAAGCCGTCAATGGATCTGAGGATGCCTTTTGCCATGAACGGAAAACCCGCATCGACCAGGGTTACCCCGTCGTTATCGACTACAATCCATACGCGGACAGGAATCAACATCCAGGTTTTGATGCTCCAGATATGTTCCGAAACCCGTTCCATCTTCATTCCGTTCAGCCCCCATTTTTCAACGTATATTTTTAAATCCGGCAAGCAGTACGTCCACGGCAAGATCAAAGGTCGGTCCCAATCTCTCCATCAGTTCGTCGAGCGGTTCATCGGAGTTGGTGTACGTACCAACGATCCCGTGCAAGGTAAAGAAATAGATCCGCGTGTGCGCCAACAGCAGGTCGTCTGCGAGAGTGGGATGCAAACAGCCTTGAACCGCTTGCCTCAACAATCCAAACAACTGGTTCCGCAGCTTCTGAATCTCCAGCTCCGGTTGCTCCTCATCGACTCGAGATGCTCTCGCCATGAAAAAGATGGTGTACATATTCCGATTCTGCAAACAAAAATGAGTGAATACCCTGGTAATCGTTTTTAGCCTGTCTTCGGCAGTCAGTTCCTTGTTCTGCAGGACCGTTTCCATCTGTTCCCGCAGTGAATGCAGCGGTTCCATGGAGAGTTGGTGGAGCAGCGCCTCTTTGTCTTTGAAGTAGATGTAGATGGTGGTATGGGAGCAGCCGGCAGCTTTCGCGATCTCACGCATGGTGACGGAATGGAAGCCTCGCTCGGCAAACAGTTGCCCAGCCGCTGTCAAAATCGCTCGTTTGGTTTCTTCGGAACGAATGTCCTGCCTGGTTGTCATGCTTGGTCATCTCTCCTCACGTTTGAACAGTCAAAATAACCATCGGTTAGTAACCTGTGGTTATAATATAACCAATGGTTACATCTTTCGTCAAGATGAATTTTGGAAAAGTTTGTATCACGATTTCAATCGAAAAACAGAGAAAATATTAGAATAAATCATACTTGACGACTAGGAATAGTGGGTATTAAACTCGTTCATATACCCCTATACGATCGTGAGCGAGGAGGAAGCGCCGTGAAAGTATCCAGTAGAGGTGAATATGCTTTGCGCGCACTTTTATTGTTGGGTCGAAACCACGGCAGCGTCCTTTCGATGGGGGAAGTTTCTGACAAGACGCTTGTGCCGATCAAATATTTGGAGCAAATCATGCTTCAACTCAAAACGCTTGGGTATGTGAAAAGCAAGCGGGGAGCTCACGGAGGGTATTCCCTGCGGTTGATGCCGGAGGAAATTCACATTGGCGAAGTGATCAGGAAGCTGGAGGGGCCTCTGGCTCCAATGAGTTGTGCCAGCGTAACCGCCTACGAACCGTGTGAACTGGAGGCAGGGTGCCTGTTAAAGCCTCTTTGGATGTTGGTGCGCGAAACCGTCGCTCAGGTCCTTGACCAGACGACGCTAGCCGACTTGATCGAGCAGAATATCCGCGTAAGAGATGGAGGGAAAATGAGTGTATAATCGGGTATGGCTCCCACATTCTTGCCTGAGCGGCGAGTATAGGGGGCTTTTTTTTGGGGGGATGATGAGGTACGGCAGAAAGAATTTCAGCGAGTGTTTGTCCATTTTGGAAGAATACTCGGACAACAAAACCCTTCCTGTCATCTGGAAGGGTTTTACTTTTCTCCGTTGGTGACAAGTTCCTTGATTTTACTGCGATCCATGACTCGAATCATGCCATTGGAGAATGCAATCCAGTTCTGCTGCCTCCATTTTTGGATGATCTTGTTCACGGTGATCCGGGATGTGCCGATGTACTGAGCCAGTGAGGTTTGGTCGATGGGGATGTTTTCATTTTCATGAATGTCGGTCAGCTTGAGCAGATAATGCGCCATTTGCTGTTCAACCGGACTGTCAAGCAGCCAGATGATTTCTGCCAGAAGCCGTACTTTGTAAATATGGGAATTGGTGAAAAGCATAGCCGCATCGGGATGATCTCTGCAGACTGCTGATAATGCTTCATCGGAGAAATAGTACAAGACGGAGGGGGATGTGGTGATCGCGGTGGTTAAATAGGACGCCCGATGTGCTCCGTGTTCGCCCAATAAAGACCCGGTTGGCACGTAATCAACGATTCGTTCGTGTCCATTATCGGATAAAAGGATGATTTTGACGCCGCCCTGATCGAGATAGTAAAAGCCTTTTCCATTTTCGCCTTGACGGTAGACAACCGTATTCTTTTTTAATTCAAGTCGTTGACCATAGGATAAGAAGGGGGTCCATTTGTAGCGAAGAGTTGCCATTCGATCACCTTCTAAACAGTTCTCATAGCCTGTGTTCGCAATACATCCGGTCTTTTCACGATACATTTACGGTTTTCCATATCGATCAAGCCTTCTTCTTTCCACATCTTCAGCGTCTTGTATACGGTGATCCGCGTCAAACCGGTGCAATGGGCCAGATCCTGTTGGGTTAGGGGAACTTCATGACTTTTATTTTCCTCGCAAATATTGAGAAGAAGAACGGCGATTTGCTCCTCCGCCGTAAGCGCTTTCAAATTAATGGCAAAAAGGAGAATCCGCATCTTTTGGTTGATTGTCTGTGCCAACAGCTGGAACAATTCCGGCTGCACGTGCAACAGCTCCTTGAACTGTTCGCACGAAAAATGGTAAAGTACCGAGTCCTTCACCGCGATGGCGGTGGTAAAGTGGGTTTGCCGGTCCATCGCTTGAATGCGTGCCAATTGTCCGGGAACCACGATATTTAATACACGGTCGTTTCCTTTTACGGTGGAGGTGACGATTTTTACCAGGCCTTTGTGCAGATAGTAAAAGCCCTCTCCCAGTTCTCCCTGATGGTAGATCACGCTTTTTCCCTTGAAGAATTGCCTGGTTCCGTATTTTAAAAACGATTCCCATTTTACGTCGGTTTCAAATAGCGATACCATATCATCACTCCTCAAATATGGTGGTGATACCGGCGTAGTCAAGTCGAAATATTCAAAAAACCATTCACTCCCATTATAGTGGGAAAAACAGGATGCATTCAACGAAAAGCGACCGCCTGTACGAAAAAAACAACAAACATGTTAACTGGTTAACACCTTCACGGGGAAGCGCTGAAAATAATCCGTTTAACGTTAAGTACTTTACACGAGAGCGCTTGCATTTTTAGTACAATCAGCGCAGTAATTATTTAAATTTTTAAACAATTACCAAAGGAGCTGATCGCATGAATGGGTTTGAAACCAACTCTGCCGTTGCAGGCACATCGGCGAAAGCAGCCGTGCAAACGATGCCTCCCATCACGCTGCTTGTGGTCGTCATGTGCTGGTTCAGCATGCTTGCCGACGGGTATGATTTGGGCATCTACGGCGCTGTACTTCCCTCGCTGATGGAGTACAAAGACTGGGCCTTGTCTCCGGCGAAAGCGGGAGCGATTGGAAGCTACGCACTTGTCGGGATGCTGGTAGGAGCGGTCTGTGTGGGAACGGTCACCGATATGATCGGGCGTAAAAAAACACTGGCTTTCTGTGTCACGCTGTTTTCCATCATGATGGGCTTTGCCGCGATGGCTCCTTCTCCTGACATGTTCGGGTTGTTTCGGTTTCTCGGCGGCATTGCGTTGGGCGGAGTGATTCCCACGGTTTCCGCCCTCACGATTGAGTATTCACCCGTTCATCGCCGCTCGATGATGTACGCCATCATGTATACGGGCTACCCGATCGGCGGTGTACTTGGAGCGCTGTTCTCCATCTATTTCCTGCAGGATTTCGGTTGGCGGTTTTTGTTCTGGATTGGGGCGATTCCGCTGCTGCTTGTGCCCTTCATTCTCAAGTATGTGCCGGAATCGATCAGCTTTCTGATTGCGAAAAACAGACGGGAAGAAGCGGAGGGCATTGCCGGCAAGTATCACATTTCTCTTGACTCCATCGCTGACTACAAGCCGAATAAAGGCGGCGAAGCGAAGTCCAGATTTGCTGCTGTTGCAACCCTTTTCGCCAAGGATAATATCCGTGCCACCATCTGCTTCTGGATCACCTTTTTTATGGGTCTGTTGATGATTTACGGACTCAGCACCTGGCTGCCGAAAATGATGAAACAGGCAGGGTACCCGCTTGGCTCCAGTCTGGGCTTCCTGCTGATGCTGAATGTTTCGGCCGCAGTGGGTGCCTTGTTGGCCGGTGCTGCGGCGGACCGATGGGGATCAAAGAAAATCATCAGCCTCTCCTATTTCCTCGCAGGGGTCTCGATCGCGATGCTCAGCGTGAAATCGTCCATGCCGGTTGTGTATGCGCTCGTTGGTGTTGCCGGTTTTGGAACGATTGGCACAACCTTGATTTTAAATGCGTTTATTTCCAAGTACTTCGCAGCGGACAACCGGGCGACCGCTCTGGGTTGGGCGCTTGGGTTTGGCCGGATCGGTGCGATCTCGGGACCGATCCTCGGGGGATTGTTCATGTCCTGGCAGCTAAACCTCAGCTGGAATTTCTACATGTTTGCGATTGCAGGAATCCTCGCATCCGTCATGGTTCTGTTTATTCCGAAGCACCGCGACGGAAACATATAAATCGCCAGGCAGGCTGTCGACTCACTCGGCAGCCTCATTCTTTCCGCTTCAAAAAATGCGTGCGAAAACGTTAAGTACACTACAATTTTCAAAATAATCCAATATTATAATGCAATCACAAGATACGAAACCACTGAGAACCGACAGGGGGAATCGCGATGGGAATCCGTACAGGCGCAGAGTATATCAACGGATTGAAGTCACGCCAGCCGGAGGTATGGCTGTCAGGACGGAAAGTGACGAATGTGTACGACGAGACTGTATTCCGGCAACCGATCCACGAAATCGCCAAGCTGTACGATTTGCAGCATGATCCGGACTATCAGGAGCAGATTACGCATATCTGTGAGGAAACCGGGGAGCGGGTAAACAATGCTTTTCTGGTTCCCAGGACGCCGGATGATCTGCGAGCGCGGCGAGCGATTTTTGAGGTGTACGCCAAGGCTACCTTCGGATTGATGGGAAGAACGCCTGATTTCCTGAACATCGTACTTACCTCGCTGTTCAGCAATGCTTCGTTCCTGGAGAAGTACAATCCGCAATGGGCAGTCAACGTGAAGAACTACTACCGGTTTATTCGGGACAACGACCTGTTTTTAACCCATGCGATCATCAATCCGCAAAATGACCGGAGCAAGGCATCCCATGAACAAGCCGATCTGTTTACCCACCTGGGTGCTGTCAGAGAGACGCCGGAGGGCTTGATTGTACGGGGGGCGAAAATGCTGGCGACGCTCGCGCCGATCACGGATGAAGTGATCATTTACTCCTTCCCGGGGTTCAA
>VAPR01001044.1_pt1 | contig 15158 bp, 16 predicted proteins | sample 3380701 | NCBI WGS metagenome assembly VAPR01 (sample SAMN11536904, study PRJNA540576) | hot springs metagenome | isolation source: hot spring wet sediment | place: Spain: Lobios | collected 2014-01 | reverse complement strand
CGCCGTCGCAGTCGAAAATCACGCCCCGGAGGTTGTGGGCACGCCCGCCATCAGCCGGCTCTTTTCGGTCTTCCATCGACGGGCTCCTCTGTTGCGTCGGTTGCCGCACCCGTCAACGCCCTCCGAGTTGCCACAATTCTTTTAGCCGCGTGTAGGTGAGCACGAACCAGAGCAACTGCGGCGCCAAAACGAAGCTCAAGAGGCCAGTAAACACGCCAATGGTGTCCATGAACCAGTTCGGGTTCGCAAGCAACACTGGGTAGACGAGCAACACCGACACATGCACGAGAAAAAACGCCACGAGGCCCACGATACTCCGCACCAAGGTGCCGCGGAAACCTAGGCCCGGGGTTGCCCAGATCAGGGCAAGAAGTGGCACCTGCGCCATCGACAAGGACGCCGGATCGATTTGCAGCACGATCCGCAACTGCTCCTTTTCGAACGTGGCCACCGCGTGCGCCACCTTCCCGCCCCTGGACTTCCTCAACAAGGTGCGGAAGGCGCTGGCCATCGGGGGTCCCACCTTCATCCACACCTACGACCCCTGCCCGAAGGGCTGGGACTTCCACCCCCGCTACTCCCACGAGCTCGGAGAGCTGGGTGTGCGCTCAGGCCTGCTCCCCTTGTACGAGATCATCAACGGCGAGGTGGTGTACACCTACGACGCCCGCAAGACGGGCAAGGGACGGATCCCGGTCCGGGAGTACCTGAGCCGGCAGGGCCGGTTCGCGCACCTCACGGAGGAGGACATCGCATACATCCAGCGAATGGTGGATGAGATGTGGGACGCGTGGGAAGTCCCGGGGGTGGCACCCTTCCGGGGCACCCTGAAGGTTTCCGCGTAGCGCGCCCACAAAACGGCGAGGGAGGGGTGAGGGAAACTAGACCTACACAGTCAGGAAAACCAGGAAAACCCTGAACCAAGGCTCCGAGAGGGGGGATCCGGACATGGGGCTGATCCGCCGGGCTTGGGTGGCGGTTCCGGCGCTTGTGGTGTTTGGGTTGCTGGGTTCCGGGGCTCTTGGTGCTCCCACCTGGGAACCGAACCGTCCCGTGGAGTGGACGGTGCCCGCGGGCACCGGAGGCGGCGCGGACCAGCAGGCTCGTCTCATGGCGCCTCTCATCGAGAAGTACCGGCTGTCGCCACAGCCCTTCATTCCCGTCAACCGCCCTGCGGGCGCTGGCGCGCAGGCCTTTCTCTGGATGATCGACAAGACCGGGGATCCCCACACCATCCTCATCACCCTCGACAGCCTCTTCGCCACACCCGCAGCCCAGGTGCTCCGCAAGCGGGACGGGTCGCGGTTTACCTGGCGTGACCTGACCCCCATCGCCCGGCTGCTGCTGGACCACTTCGTCCTCTGGGTGCATGCAGAATCTCCGTATCGCACCCTGGACGACTTCGTCCGGGCGGCTAAGGCCGGACCCCCGGGCCGCCTGAAGATGGCGGGCACGGGCTCCAAGCAGGAGGACGAGATCATCATGGTGTTGCTCGAGCAGGCCTGGGGGGCCAAGTTCACCTACGTTCCCTTCCCCGGCGGGGGTGCGGTGGCTGCCGCCCTGGTTGGGAAGCAGGTGGACTTCACCGTGAACAACCCCATCGAAGCCGTGGGGCACTGGGAGGCCGGCCGCGTGCGCCCACTGGCGATCTTCGCCTCTGAACGGGTGCGGGTGGGCCGGTGGGGGGAGGTGCCGACCATGCGGGAGCTGGGCTACCCCATCGAGTACCAGATGCTCCGGGGGATCTTCGGGCCGCCCCAGATGCCTCAAGCCGCGGTGAGCTTCTACCAGCAGGTCTTTCGCCGCGTGATGGACACGCCGGAGATGGAGGAGTTCATCGCCCGGGGAGCCTACACCAAGGCTTACCTCACGGGCCGCGAGTACGTACAGTGGCTGGAGCGTAAAGACGCGCAAGTCCGGGGACTGATGGAAAAGGCGGGCTGGATCGCCCGTTAGCGCGCTTGTTGGGGCTGCGGGGCTCGGGTGCGTAGGGCACAACTGGTCTTCGCAGTGGCGTTGGTCGCGGCCGGGGTGGGGTTCGTGCAGGAAGCCCTGCGACTCCCCACCGGATGGACCCCATCCGGCCCCGGCCCCGGCTTCTTCCCCCTCTGGCTGGCCGCGGGGTTCACCCTCACCGGGCTCGTGGTGCTCGGACGCGCTTGGGGCGCCTCGCGCGACACCGAAACGCCATTCCTCCCCGCGGGCGCCTGGAAGCGGCTTCTGGTGGTGTTCCTGCCCATGGTGGCCGTGGTCGCCTTCCTTGATACCCTCGGCATCTACCTGGGAGGGGGGCTGTACTTGGCGGCCTATGCGCGGTTCGTGGGCCGCCACCGCGGGCTGCTGGTTCTGCTGGTCAGCATCGGCGTGCCCCTTGCGCTGTTCTTGCTATTTGAACGGTGGTTCCGCATGCCCTTGCCCAAAGGAACGCTTCTCGAGTGGTGGCTGTACGGAAGGTAACGGTATGGAACTGGCGCGCACGTTCCAGGATCTCGTGTACGGATTGGGGGTGGCGGCCTCTCCTCCGAACCTCCTGGTGGCCGTAGTGGGCTTGCTCCTGGGGACCGCCATCGGCGTTCTGCCAGGCCTGGGAGGGACCAATGGGGTCGCCTTGCTGCTCCCCCTCACCTTCCACCTGAGCCCCACCGCAGCCATCATCCTGTTGTCCTCGGTGTACTGGGGAGCCATCTTTGGTGGTGCCATCACCTCCATCCTGTTCCGCATCCCCGGAGAGCCCTGGTCCGTGGCCACTATGTTTGACGGGGTCCCCCTCGCGAGACAGGGAAAGGCCGCCACCGCCCTCACCGCAGCGTTCACCTCCTCCTTCATCGGCGCCCTGGTGGCCATGGTGCTGTTCACCTTTTTTGCTCCGCCTCTGGCGGAGCTCGCCCTCCGCTTCGGGCCACCCGAGAATTTCGCGGTTCTGCTCCTCGCCTTCGGAACCATCGCGGGGCTGGAGGCAGGTGACCCGGTCAAGGCTCTCCTCATGACCCTGCTCGGCCTTCTGCTGGCGACCGTGGGGTTTGACATCGTAAGCGGTTCGCCCCGCATGACGTTCGGATCCGTTTCCTTGCAGAGCGGAGTGAACTTCGTTGTGATCGCCATTGGACTGTTCGGGCTGGGGGAAATCCTCCTCTCCGTGGAGGAGGAACTGCGCCTCCAGGGAATGCGAGCCCGCCTGAGCTTCCGAGAGGTTTGGGAGACGTGGAAACTGTTCCCCCGCTACCTCTGGACCCTCATCCGCAGCAGCCTCCTCGGCTTCTGGATCGGCGTCCTCCCCGGCACCGGGGCGACCCCCGCTTCCTTCATGAGCTATGGCCTGGCGCGACAGTTCAGTCGGAGGGGAGCGCAGTTCGGCACCGGCGAGGTGGAGGGGGTGATCGCCCCGGAGACCGCAGCCCACGCGGCCGGAATCGGCTCCCTGCTCCCCATGGTCACCCTGGGCATTCCCGGTTCCCCCACCGCGGCCGTGATGCTGGCGGGCTTCTTCATCTGGGGCCTCAACCCGGGGCCCCTCTTGTTCCAGGAGAACCGCGAGTTCGTGTGGGGACTCATCGGCTCCATGTACCTGGGCAACGTGGTGGGCGTGCTGTTGGTCCTGACCCTGGTGCCTGCCTTTGCCGCCATCGTTCGGATCCCCTTCGCGATCCTGGCGCCCCTGATTACCATTCTCTGCAGCATCGGCGCGTACGCGGTGAACAACCAGGTTCTGGACCTGTGGATCATGCTCGGGTCTGGCGTCGCCGGCTACCTGTTCAAGAAGCTGGGCTACCCCCTCGCACCTCTGGTGGTGGCCCTGGTGCTGGGGGACATGACCGAGCAGGCCTTTCGCCAGAGCCTCATCATGGGCCAGGGATCCCCCTCGGTCTTTTTCACCCGCCCCATCGCGGCATTCTTCGTGGGCCTAGCGATCCTCATCTTCCTCCTCCCCTTCCTCCGAAGCCTGACCCGCAGGGCCCACGGCAGGACTGTGGCTGCGGAAGCTCCGGGAGCTGCGAGCAGCTAGAGGATTCGCCCGTGGGGATCGTGGCCTTCACTCGAGAGCTCGGGAGCCTCGGGACCTTCATCGCCGAAGAAGTGGCCCGGCGCCGGCAATACCGCTTCGTCCGGCAACAGATTCTGGAGGAGGCAGCCCTCGCGGGGTCCCTCACGGAGGATGAACTCGCCCGTCTCGTGGAGAGTCCCCCGGGTTTGTGGGAGCGCCTGAGCCTGCCCGCCCGGCGTCATTTCTATCACGTGGCGGCCCGGGTCCTGGAGTTCGCGCAGGCGGGGGACGTGGTGATTCTGGGTCGGTGGTCCACCATGCTGCTGCGGGGGGTGCGCCATGCGGTCCGGGTCCGCGTGTGCGCTCCCCTGGACTTACGGGTGGCACGCCTGGCGGATCGGCTGGGGGTCTCGGCGGCTGAGGCGCGGGCGTTGGCGGAGCGCTACGATCAGGGGGTGCGGGCCCGCATTCGTCAGTTCTTCGACGTGGAGTGGGAGGACAGCGATCTGTACGACCTGGTGCTCAACACGGAGCGGATCACCATCGAGACCGGTTGCGAGCTCGTGGAGCGGCTCCTGGACAGTCCCGAGTTCCAGCCCGACGAGACCTCCCGCCAGGAGGTTCGGAATCGCGCCCTGGCTCTGCGGGTCCAGGAGGCCCTGAAGTCGGCGGAGCGCCTGGGCCACGTGGATTTACACGTCACGGCGCGCGAGGGCACCGTGACGCTCCAGGGGGTGGTGTTCGGCCCGGAGGAGCGAGACGGGGTCCTGGGGGTGGCCCGCTCCGTGCCTGGAGTCACCCGTGTGAACGACCAGCTCACCGTGGCCCGCAGGCCCCTGCGCTGAGCGGACTGCCCTACCCCGCAGCCGGCTCCCGTCTGGGGGCCCGGGACCGCCGAGCTCATCCGGACCTTCAATCTCCTCACACGGCCGCGGGCATCCCCCTCTGCTCTATGGGCACGTACTCCCGCGCGTCCGGCCCGTCGTACACCTGACGCGGCCGGCTGATTTTCTGCTCCGGATCCTTCAGCATCTCCTCCCAGTGCGCAAGCCAGCCGGAGGTCCGGGGGATGGCGAACAGAACCGGGAACATCTCCACGGGGAAGCCCATGGCCTGGTAGATGAGCCCGGAGTAGAAGTCCACGTTCGGGTACAGGCGGCGACGGACGAAGTAGTCGTCCTCCAAGGCAATCCGTTCCAACTCCAGTGCGATCTCCAACAGCGGGTTCACACCCGTCACGGAGAAGACCTCGTGCGCCACCTGCTTGATGATCCGGGCGCGGGGGTCGTAGTTCTTGTACACTCGGTGGCCGAAGCCCATCAACAGGACCTCCCCCGACTTGACCCGTCGGATGTACTCGCCCACCCGGTCCTTGGTGCCGATCTCCTGCAGCATCCGCAGAACCTGCTCGTTGGCCCCCCCGTGGAGGGGACCGTACAGAGCTGCCGCGGCCCCCGCCACGGCAGAATACGGGTCCACGTGGCTGCTCCCGATGGCGCGCATCACGTGGGTGCTGCAGTTCTGTTCGTGATCCGCATGCAGAATGAAGAGCACGTCCAGGGCTCGCTCCAGCACAGGGTTCGGCGTGTACTTCAACTCCGTGGTCCGGAACAGCATGTTCAGAAAATTGCCCGTGTAGGACAGGTCGTTGTCCGGATACACGTAGGGGAGGCCCCGGCTGTGTCGGTACGCGAAGGCCGCCAGGGTGGGCATCTTCGCGATGAGCCGCACCACCTGCCGCCACCGCACCGCCGGGTCGTGGACATTCTTCGCTTCCGGGTAAAAAGTGGACAGCGCTCCCACAGTCCCGATCAGCATCCCCATGGGGTGGGCGTCGTAGTGGAAGCCGTCCAGGAACTTCTTGATGGACTCGTGAAGGAAGGTGTGGTGGGTGATCTCGTGGGTCCAGGCCTCCAGCTCACTCCGCGTCGGGAGCTCCCCACGCAGCAGGAGGTAAGCGACCTCTAGGTAGGTGGAGCGCTCCGCCAGGACCTCGATGGGGTAGCCCCGGTACCGCAGAATTCCCCGCTCCCCGTCTATGAAGGTGATGCGGCTCCGGGTGGATGCGGTGTTCAGGAAGGCCGGGTCGTAGCTCAGAAGCCCGAAATCCTCTTCGTCCACCTTGATCTGCCGCAGGTCCGTAGCCCGGATCGCCGCTCCGTACCTCGGGTAGGTCCCATACAGGATGGGCACCTCGTAGGTCTTGCCCGTGCGGTTGTCGATGATGGTCAGGGTGTCCTTGCTCATAGGTTACCGCCCCTCGCGCTCTGGAGTCGGCCTGGGATCTTGGGCCTCACCTTCAGTTTACCGACCCCCGCAGGGCCGTGCACACTGGAGTTCCTGCCCGACCGCGCGGATCCCTCGCACTCCTCGGAGCGGTCGACTCCGGCTCCTCCCACGGGGTCGGGTCCTTTCCCGATCCCGACTTTCCGGGGTCAGCCCGCCAGCCATCTGTGTAGCCGGCGAAGGGCATCGAGCCGGTCGCTGTACCCGGCCTTTGCCCTACGCACCGCCCTCTCCAGCACGGCCACCGTTTGATCGTACGTCCCCCGGTCTACGGGGAACGGGTGGCCGTCCTTGCCGCCGTGGGCGAAGGCAAAGCGGGCCGGGTCGCGCCAGCTGCTCTGCGTGCCCGCCAACAGCTCTGACAATAGCGCCAGAGCTCGAAGGGTCTTCGCCCCGACTCCGGGCAGGCCGAGGAGCGCCTCGAAGGACACTGCCTGGGCTTCGTACGTCCGCAGGAAGATGCGCTCCAGGTGGCGTGGGTTGAGGTCGACCACGGAGATGGCGTGCCTACCGGGCATGACGAGCGCTTGTTCCAGCGCTGCCACGAGCCGGTGAGGCGGCTCCCTGGAGAGCTCCGTCATGGCCCGCCGGGCGGGGCCGCTCTCCCGGGCCACCAGGTTGAGAGTGGGCACCCTGCGCTCCGCGCACACCGCGGCATGCGGCTCGCACACGAAGTCCACGACCGCCTCGCCGAGCCAGTGGTAGCGGCGGGCTGTCCGATCCGAGGGCCTCATCCCCTGCTGCACGACCGCCCACGCGCCGGTGCGGGTGGTGAAGAAGGTGTGGTGGTAGAGTTGATAGCCGTCCTGGACAGCGTTGTTGTCTACCTTGGCGCTCAGGCGGCTCGCATACACCAGCCGGTCCGCCTGCAGGCCCAACCGTTCTCCGTACGCGCGCAGTTCCTCGGGCGTCCTGCGCGACGCCGCCCCCTTGCCCCCCGCCACCGCCAGACCCACGTCCTCCTCCAGGCCCTGCAATGCCTCCTTGAGGGCGCCGCACACGGTGGTGGTGAGGCCGCTGCTGTGCCAGTCGAAGCCCAAAAGACACCCGAAGGCCTGGAACCAGAAGGGGTCGCTGAGCCTGCGGAGTACGCCCTCCGGTCCTTCGTCCTCCACCAGAGCGCACACCACCGCCCGAGCGAGGCGAACCATGCGTTCAAATAGCCACCGCGGCGCCGCGCCGCTGTGAAGCGGGAGGGTGGCGGTCCCGGTCCGCCGCACCGTGCACTACCGGCCCGGCGGCTGCGGCACCCAGCGGGGCGCCACCTGCCGCAGAACAGGCAGCAGCACAAAGAGGGCCAGCAGCGCGTTCGCCGCCGCCTTGACGGCATTAAAGGGGACGAAAACCGGGAGCAGCATGCCGGCCACACGCTCAGGCGGCATCCCGAACTGCAAGTACAGGATCACGAAGTTCCCCGGGATCATCACCAGCACCCGGGCCAGGGTCCCCAGGGCAGCCGCGCGCAGCAGCCGCGCCGGTACCGGCCCCCGGCCCCGATGGTACGCCCACGAGGTAGCCGCCACGAACGTGGCCGCAGCCACAAAGTCCGCCAGGGGCCCGAAGGGACCGCGTGCCCGGAACAGCAGGTACAGCACATCCTTGACGAACACCACGGCAACCGCAGGCCCGGGGCCGTACATGACCCCGCCGAGCAGCGCCACCGCGTCGCTGGGGTCGTAGCGTAAGTACGGGGCCTGCGGGAGGACCGGGAACTGCACCGTGGCCATCAGCACGAAGGCCACGGCTGCCAGCACCGCAAGCACCACCAGCTTCTGCGTATTCATCCGGACGTCCCAAGCGGTCAGGCCCTCACCATAGAGGGATACGCGTCCAGGTCAGCAAACTCCTGCTTTATGGAGGCACGTCAAGTGCTTCAGCCCGCCTGCGCACAAACGCGCCCATCCCTCGCCCGAATATCGCGGCTCCAGCTCGGGTTCAGCCGAGGCCCGCTGCCGCGCCAGGCGACCGTGGATCGCTTCGCCGCCCACCCGTGGGCCTCCTGGCTCGTCGAGGCGACTTCGCGTTGAGCTTGCAAGACCTGCTCGGCGACGGAGAAGCCGCCGTCTGCCTGCACGGTGGCACGCTTGAAGGAGCCGCGGCAGGCAGCGTGGGAGGGTTTGCGTACGCGGCGGCTGGATGACCTGCAGGTGGTCTCCCTGTAGGTGGACGGGGTGTACGTCATGGAGGGTTGAAGCCAGCTGCTTGAACCACGGAGAACTGGTCGGAGGTGGCGCGCGACTGCCCCGGAGTTGCTGGCCGGGTCCACGCCGGACTGCGTACGAAGAGGGTCGGGAGGTCACCAGAGAGGAGGCCGCCGCCTGAGCATTTACACACCTCTTGACGGAACCTCGGAGCCGCGCCCTCAGCGTGCTGGCGAGAGACGCGGTGCTATCCATACGACGCGCCGAGGTGTCAACACCAGCCCGGAGACGGCGACGTTGTGGTTCGCACTGAGCATCCAACGGCGCGAGGCCCCTCAGCCAGAGGGCTTTTCGGCCGCCTAGCCCGCGCTCCCACCGACGAGGACCGCGATGCAGAAGAGCGATGCGCTTGCCACGATCGACTTCCAAGTCGACGGCCCCTTTTGAGTCAGCGGTCGTCTTCAGCCGCGCCAGGTCTTCGCGGGGGCCCTGAGTGTCGTCGCCCGCCGCGATCGGCTCATGCACGATAGCTTACACGATAGCTTAGTTGAATACACGACCGCACGACCGTTAAGCGACGGGGCCGGGTGGGCCGAGCAGAAGATGCCGGACCGGATCCCCACGGCGATCCATGAGAAAGACGGCTAAGGGAGCTTTCCGTTCATGGGCGGCGACCGCCCGGTCTCGGGGTCGGAAGGCAAGGAAGAGCTCGTCCCCTACGGGTACGCACGTCTTCGCGACAACTCCTTCGTCCAACGGGCCCGGGCGTCGCGCACGTGATGTGGCCCTCCGTGGGGATGCCGGCCGCGAGGGAGAAGCACGAGAGGCTACGGGACCGGCTAGGAAGGAGCTCGGCAATGAAGGTGACGGGCGATGTGGGTCCGGAGGTGCTGCAGTTCCTGCTCGATGGGCTGAGTATCGACCCCGCCTGGGCCCTCCGGGAGCCCCGGTCGTTCACCTGGTGGGCCCATCGGCTTGCGCAGCGCGTGTGGGCCGAGCCAGTGCGCCTCCAGCTAGGACTACGACATCGTCCGCGTCCATGCCGTTACTGCGCTGCTTCGTAACGTCCCCGACACTCCCGAAGTCCGGGCGAGGCTGGCTGCGATCAACGGGCTCATGAGTCTCGGTGCGTCCGTAGCTTCCGAGCCCGGCGGTGGGATCGTCCTCCACAGTGCCGCCTCCTTTCAGCCCGAGAATGTGCACTGGCTCCAGCGCTTGTTCCTGGCGGCTGTCGGCATCCAGGTCGCGGACGCCACAGCAAGGCGGACATGCTTGCGCTTCTCCTTGGCAATGAGCCTGACGTTTCGGAGCACCCCACATCAGGGGCACGGAGCGAACCCGACGACATTCTGGACGTCATCGAGACGGTGATCGCACCGAGGGGAGCCGGCGCGTCTCCGTGGACTGAAGAGGACTTCAAGGCCGCCACGGCGATGAGTCTATCCTCGGTGTCGGCGACCGCCAACGCGGTAGGCATGACTACCGCGTTCCCGTTCAGGGGTGACCTCCCCGCGCTGTTGATCGCCTCATCGACAGAACGCCACCCTCGACTCGGGAGTGGACTCTTTCTGCGCCTCCAGTTACCGTTTCTTCCTTCGCGTGAAGAAGCGGCCGAAGTTGTCTACATGCTGAACCTCTTGGAAATGAGTCCGGAGGCGAACACGCACACTCTGGGCGCCTGGTGCTTGGGGCCGGCGCCGCATGGTGAGGCGGACACCAGCTCCGTCAACTTCGTTCCCTTTGTCCCTGCGGTCGCGTAAAAGGCCCTGCTCGACGTCCCGGTCATGAACATGGGGACACGCGCACAGTGGGCCGCAGATGCGCTGCCCGGTGAGGTGTGAACGAAAGCCAGTACCTTAGAGGAAAGCGTCAGGGTACTACCGTAGGCCTCTGATCCCCGGCTCCGGGAGCACCGGCGAGAGTCCTCTGAGTGGGGCAAGGGGCAACGCAGGCCGAAACCGAGGAGATCTGCAGCACGAACCGTCTGGCGCGGGTCGCCCACCCTCCGAGGGGACGGTGTCCTGCTGCACGAGCCAGGCCAGGTACAGCGTAGACGCTTGTCGCAAGCCAGCGGCCTGCCGGACGCTAAGCTGCTCGCGGCGCCGCAGCTCACCGACGCTACCCACTCCCACACCATGAAACCGGCTGCAGTCCGGCGGTTCCTTCAAACATCACCATGCTCCCGCGCCCTGGAGGCGAAGGCGGCTCGGCCTGCTCGCCCAAAACCCGCCACCTGCGAGGCTTCCGCCTGCGCCTCCGGGTCTTCAGCAACGGCCTCTGGAGCCACCCAGATCACGGCTCGAAGACTGCCCCGTCCAGGACCCTCCACACGCCCCGCCCACGAGCCTCCGCCTCCGCCTCGGGGATCACGCGCTCGCCTGCCACCGCGCCAAGCACCGGCGCCCCAATGGCACGACGAAGCACGTCAGCACGGCGAGCCGCCCGCTCCACGTCGTGCACTCTCACCTCCCCTGAGACCTCCACCACCAGGTAGGTCTTCCGCCCCTCCCGACGGCCTACCACGATCACATCCGCCAGCAGCACATCTTCCTGTTCGTCCTCCGTGATACGGCCAGCTGCCACCGCTTCGTCCAGCAGCTCCTGCAGCTCCAGAGGGGGAACGGGCCGGATCCGCTTGAGGATCCTCTGGAAGTACGCGTGCGCGTACTCCCTGTAGCGGCGTTCTACGCTCTCCCCCTTAAGGGTCCCCACTTCGCGTACCAGCGTCTGCACCGTTTGCTCCGTCCGCCTTTGAGCTTCAGCCAGCTCTTCTACCCGCTGCTCCGTCCGCCTCTGCGCCTCAGCCAGCGCGCGCAGTTCCTCCTGGGTCCGCTTCTGGGCCTCGGCCAATTCGCGGACCAAGGCAGGCAGCTGCAGGAACTCCTCCCCCAGCAGGGAGGCCCTGAGGGCGCTCTTCCACTCCGGGTGCTGCTCCAAAAGCACCAGAAGGTCGTGCAGGTCTTTGACCGTGAAGGCCACTTGGCGACCTCCGCACAGCCTCTCGTTGAGGAATTCTACCCCGAGCGGCCGACCCGGCAAATAGTGTCAGGCGCAGCTCGTTCGTCGCAGCAGCAGGAGGGCCGGGTCTATTTGTCTTCCCCTCCCAGGGCCGGCAGTCTCACACTGCGATAACTTCTTACCGGACCATGCGCACACGGACGACCGCGGGCCGCTCTGCTTCGTGGATTCGTGGAAGTGCCAGCGTACCGCGTCGCACAGCTCGTCCTTGAGGCTTTGGAGATCGTCCGCCTCCCTGAAGGTAGCGTGCCCGAGGGCGCGGGTCTCGTATCTCCTTCCGGGGGAATCGGAACCGAGAAAATGGTCTCTCCGCCTGCCATGCCACCTCCTCTGCGGACCCTTCCCCGCCGATGATCTGTCATACCGACGGCTTGGCCCGTATGGGGTGAGAGGGTCCGCCGGAGCGCCCGAGTTACCCTACCAGGGTACCAGAGTACAAAGTCGCACAATCCGGCCCGCCGACCACTCCGGAGCGTCCTGCGGCCCGGTGCGCCTAGTTGCCCGACCCCTACGCCTCCTGACCATCTCGGAGCGCTTGCGCCGCCCTGCGCAGCGCTTCCTCGAACTGCCCCACCTGGTCCGAGAATACCACCACCCGGCTGCGCTCGTGTCCCCCGTCGGTCCTCCGGGACTCGCTGATCACCAGATACCGTCCCCCTGCCTTGGCCTCGCGGACATCGAAGAAGTACGTGCGGCCTCGGGCCTTGACCTGCGTGCTGAACATCACCTGACCCTTCCCCTGATTCACGGCTCACCTCCTACGCAAGATCCGTTGAGTGAACGCTGCGGCTTCAGCGTTTCGACCGAGACTCGCCAGCCCACCCGAAGGTCCCCACGAAGCTCTGGCTGCGTCCTCCCGAATGTTCGGCCTTCCGGGCTGCGTCGCCATCCCCTGTCGGGGAAAGGCGGCGGTGGCGGGCAATCAGCAAGGGGTTCGGCGGTCCCGGCCAGATCCGGCGGTGTCGCCCGAACCGGTCGTGCCGGCCCACAGCACATTTTCGCAGGGCACTCTGACGGTTTCGGATTGACCCTCTTGACGTGTAGCACGACGAGCAGGTGACCCGCTCAGGTGCCCAACAGCGCCCTGAGCGTTCGCCCCACCCCGGAGATGCCCGCGAAACACAAGCCCGCGCGGGCTTCTAGCGCCTCGCTGGCGCCTCCTTGCTGTTCTTCCCCGGTGCTTCCGCCACCACGGGCGTCTCCGGCAAAGCCGGCCGCGCACGCCCCAGGCCGAGCTTCTCCCGCAGCTTCCCTTCGATCTCCGCAGCGACCTCCGGGTTGCTTTCGAGGAACTCCCGGGCGTTGTCGCGGCCCTGGCCGATGCGGATCTCCCCGTAGCTGAACCAGGTTCCCACTTTTTGGATGAGGCCATGGGCGGTGCCCACGTCCAGGAGGCTTGCGGCTTTGGAGATGCCGCGGCCGTAGTAGATCTCCACCTCCGCTTCCCGGAAGGGTGGGGCCAGCTTGTTCTTCACGACCTTGACCCGGGCCCGCATGCCCTTGATCTCTTCCCCGCTCTTGATGTGCTCGGTGCGGCGGATCTCCATGCGGACCGAGGCGTAGAACTTGAGCGCGCGGCCCCCCGTGGTGACCTCGGGGTTGCCGAACATCACCCCGACCTTCTCGCGAATCTGGTTGATGAAGACCACCACGCACCGGGAGCGGTTGATGGCGCCCACCAGCTTGCGCAGGGCCTGAGACATCAGCCGCGCCTGCAGGCCCACGTGAGCATCGCCCATATCGCCTTCCAGCTCCGCCCGGGGAACCAGAGCTGCCACCGAGTCCACCACGATCACGTCCACGGCCCCGGACCGCACCAGGGTCTCGGCGATCTCGAGAGCCTGCTCCCCACTGTCCGGTTGCGAGATCAGCAGCTCGTCCAGGTTCACCCCCAACGCCCGCGCGTAGTTCGGGTCCAGGGCGTGCTCGGCGTCGATGAAGGCGGCCACGCCGCCCTCCCGCTGGGCCTCCGCGATGATGTGGTACCCCAGCGTGGTTTTCCCAGAGGACTCGGGGCCGTAGATCTCGACCACCCGACCCCTGGGCACCCCGCCCACCCCCAGTGCCAAGTCCAGGCTGAGCGCGCCTGTCGGGATGACGTCCACCGCAAGCCGCTGGGACACCTCCCCGAGCTTCATGATGGAGCCCTTGCCGAACTGCCGCTCGATCTGGGCCAGGGCCAGCTCCAGCGCCTTCTGCCTCTCGCTCATTTCCCCCTCCTGTCAAGTTGTCGCTAACGTATCAAACATCTGTTTGCATGTCAAGCGCCTCGGGCCCGAGGCGGTACGATGCCCGGACGGTGTACACGGGCCCCTGGCGTCGCAGCACGCTCTCCATCACCTCCACGGACTGAACGCGCTGGGAGCCCACTTCGACACGCGCCTCACGCTCGACGGCCCGCTCCAACTCCGGGTGGTAGGCCGGGGTGCGCAGCCGGCCAATGGTCAGGTGGGGCGAAAAGGGGCGGGTCTCCCGAGGGAAGCCCAGGGGCTGAAGCCGCTCCTCCACCCACGCCGCCAGGCTGGCGAGCCGGTCCGCTCCCTCCACGACCCCGATCCACAGCACCCGCGCACCCCGCGGCCTGGGAAACGCACCGAGACCTGAGTATCGGACCTCAAACTCCCCCTTCCCCGCCAAGCCTTCCAGCGCGGCCAGAACCTCCTCTGCCTTCTCCTCTCCCACCTCGCCGAGGAACTTCAGGGTAAGGTGCAAGTTCTCCGGTTCCACCCACTTGACGAGCCGCTCACCCTGCGGCCAGGCCTGTACCAGCCTGCGGCGCACCTGGTCGACCGCCGGGCGCAGCGCAGGGTCGAGGTTTACTGCCACGAACAGGCGCAGGCTCAACCTCCCGCCGGGCGCCGCAGCAGCTCCCTCCGGAGCAGGTTGAGGGCTGCCTGGCTCGCAAGCCTGCGTACACCCTCGCGCCCGGGCTCCTGTCCGAAGTCCGCCCGGACGCTGCGCGCTCCCTCTGCGTCCGCGAGGGCCAGGAACACCCGTCCCACGGGTTTTTGCTCCGTGCCGCCCCCGGGTCCCGCGACCCCGGTGACTCCCAGGCCCAGGTCCGCCCCGAACTTCTCCCGCGCACCCCGCGCCATCGCCTCCGCCACCTCTGAGGACACCGCGCCGAAACGGGCAAGCAGGTCGCGGGGTATGCCAAGCAGGTGCTCTTTGGCCCCGTTGCTGTACGCCACGACCCCACCCAGGAAGTACGCGGAGCTCCCGGGCACCGACGTCAGCCGCTTCGCCAGGAGCCCGCCCGTGCACGACTCGGCCACGGCCACGGTGACCCCCGTTTCCCGCAACAGCCGCGCCACAACGGCGTCCAGGGTGTCTTCGTCCCTCCCATACACCGCATCCCCAAGGCGCTGGCGCAGTCTGGCTTCCACCTCATCCAGCATGCGCTCCACCTCCTCCGGAGTGCCCCGGGCGGTGATCCGCAGGTGGACCTCCCCGAGGTGCGCCAGGGGCGCCACCGTAGGGTTGGTGGTGTGGAGGAGGTCGCGCACCAGCTCCTCCAGCTGTCCTTCGCCGATCCCCACGGTGCGGAGTACGCGTGACCGGATCACGTCCTGCCCGACCCACCCCTTCCGGCGGAGCTCTGGGATCAAGAACTCATCCACCATCCCCCGCATCTCCCGGGGAACGCCGGGCACCATGACCACCACGTGGCCCCCCACCTCCCAGAACACGCCGGGAGCGGTCCCCCAACGGTTCGGGATCGCCACCGCCCC
>VAPR01001043.1_pt1 | contig 15159 bp, 12 predicted proteins | sample 3380701 | NCBI WGS metagenome assembly VAPR01 (sample SAMN11536904, study PRJNA540576) | hot springs metagenome | isolation source: hot spring wet sediment | place: Spain: Lobios | collected 2014-01 | reverse complement strand
CACCGGCGGCTGTGCTACAAACGGTGCGAACTCGGCGAGGAAGGGGCCCGCCGGGGCGACGACCCTCAAGCGAGCCGGCAGTGGGTGCGAGGCCGGCAGGGAGCGCCCGGTTTCCCACCCCGGAGCTGCGGGATGAAGGCCACATGGCTGGAAGCCCGCCGGGTTCGCCCGTGACAGCGAAGCGAGCGCCGGTCCGGTTCTCGCCGGGCCGGAAGCAAGGTGGTACCGCGGAGTGCGCCTCCGCCCTTGCGGGCGGGGGCGCCGCCGTTTTGGAGGAGGCGTGGTGGACAGGATGTCACTCCCCAAGGTCGGGTTTGTGGGCGCCGGCAACATGGCGGAGGCGCTGGTGGGCGGCATGCGTGCCGCGGGGTGGCCTGCGGACCGCATCGCGGTTACCAACCGCTCCAACCGCGCCCGGCTCGCCTCCCTCGCCGCCCGCTACGGAATCCTCGCGTTCCCGGACAAGCGGCAGCTCTGCGATCACGCGGACGTGCTGGTGCTTGCTGTCAAACCCAAGGACGTGCCTGAAGCCCTCTCTCAATTGCAGCCCCACGTCCGGCCCCACCACCGGGTGTTCTCCGTGGTGGCCGGCCTGACCCTGTCCCGGCTGGAGGAGGCGTTCACGGGCCTTCCGGTGGTGCGGGCCATGCCCAACACCCCGTCCGCGGTGCGGGAAGGGGTGACCGCCTACACCCTCGGGCGGTACGCCACGGAGAAGGACGCCGAGCTCGCGCGGCTGCTGTTCGGTTCGGTGGGTGCCGTGGTGGAGGTCCCGGAGGAGCGGATCGACCTGGTGACCGGGCTATCCGGGAGTGGCCCCGCGTACGTGTTCTTCCTGGTGGAGAGTCTCATCGAGGCCGGCGTCCGGTCCGGCCTGCCCCCGGAGGTGGCGCGCGACCTGGTGGTGCAGACGGTGTTCGGCGCCGCCCGCATGCTGCGGGAAACAGGGGAGGACCCCGCGGAGCTCAGGCGGCGGGTGACTTCACCCGGCGGCACCACCATGGCGGGTGTGGGGGCGCTGGAGGAGCACGGCGTCCGCGGTGCCCTGGTGGAGGCGGTGCGGCGGGCGGCGCTGCGGGCCCGCGAGCTGGCGTCGTGAGCAGGCTGCGGGTGGCGTTCCAGGGTGAGGCGGGGGCGTTCAGCGAGGAGGCAGCACTGCTGCACTTCCCGGGGGCGCAGACCACCCCGCGCCGCACGCTGCGCGAGGTGTTCCAGTCGGTGGCCGAGGGCGCATGTGAAGCCGGCGTCGTGCCGGTGGAGAACTCCGAGGCGGGCAGCATCAACGAGACCTACGACCTCCTGCTGGAGTTCCACCCCGCGGTACGGATCACGGGGGAGGTCACCCTGCGGGTGGTGCACTGCCTGCTGGGGGTGCCGGGTGCTGAGCTCGACCGCGTCCGCCGCGTGTACTCCCACCCCCAGGCCCTCGCCCAGTGCGAACGGTTTCTCCGTGACCTGGGCGTGGAGGTGGTGCCGTTCTACGACACCGCGGGGTCGGCACAGATGCTGGCGCAGACCCGGGCACCGGACGCCGCCGCCCTGGCCAGCCGGCGGGCTGCCGAGCTGTACGGGTTGGTGGTTCTGGCCGAGGACGTGCAGACGAACCCTCAGAACTACACGCGCTTCCTCGCCCTCAGCCGGGTCCAAGCACCCCGCCGGGACCCCAGCAAGACGTCCGTGGTGTTCTCCACGGCCCACCGGCCGGGCGCGCTGTACCGGGCGCTGGGTGCCTTTGCCCATGAGGGGTTGAACCTGACCAAGCTGGAGAGCCGGCCCTCGCGCCAGGGCGTGTGGGAGTACGTGTTCTACGTGGACTTCGAGGGCCACGAGGAGGAGGAACGAGTGCGCCGCGCCCTGGAGGCCCTTCGGACGCACTGTCTGTGGGTGATCCACCTCGGTTCGTACCCCGCTGCAGGGCTGCCGTCGTGAGGCGCTGGCCGGGGGTGCTGCAGGCGTTCGCAGACCGGCTTCCGGTGTCGGACAGGACACCTGCCCTGAGCCTCGGAGAGGGGAACACGCCGCTTGTACCCTCCGTGGCGTTCGCCCGCCACCTGCCCGGCGTGGAGTTGTTCTTCAAGTGGGAGGGGGCCAACCCCACGGGCTCGTTCAAAGACCGGGGCATGGTGGTGGCGGTGGCGAAAGCAGCAGAAGCCGGCGCTCGAGCGGTGGTGTGCGCCTCCACGGGCAACACGGCCGCTTCCGCGGCTGCGTACGCGGCCCGCGCGGGGCTGCGCTGCCTCGTGGTCCTGCCGGAGGGGGCGGTTTCGTCCGGGAAGCTCGCCCAGGCCCGGGTGCACGGTGCGGTGGTGGCCAGCGTGCCGTGCTCGTTCGACGACGCGCTGCGGCTGGTGCGGGAAGCCAGCGAAACGCTGGGGCTGGCGCTCGTGAATTCCATCAACCCCTACCGACTGGAGGGTCAGAAGACCGCCGCCTTTGAGATCCTGGACCAGCTGCACGCCCCTCCGGAAGCGGTGATCCTCCCCGTGGGCAACGCCGGGAACATCACCGCGTACTGGCGGGGGTTCTGCGAGGCCCTCCCGCCAGACCGCCGTCCCGCCATGTTCGGCGTGCAGGCGGAGGGTGCGGCGCCGCTGGTTCTGGGCCGGCCTGTGGAGGATCCACAGACCGTGGCCACCGCCATCCGCATCGGCCGCCCCGCATCCTGGGAGGGAGCGGTGCGCGCGGTCGGGGAGTCCAAGGGCCGTCTGCTGGCCGTCTCGGACGCGGAGATCCTCGAGGCGCAGGCGCGCCTGGCAACGGAGGAAGGCCTGTTCGTCGAGCCTGCCTCCGCCGCCTCGGTGGCGGGTGTGATGCGGCTTGCCCGCCAGGGGGTGCTGCGCGGCGTGGTGGTGGCGGTGCTCACCGGCCACGGCCTGAAGGACCCGAGCGCGGCGGAGCGCGCCCCGGCGCCGGTGCGCCTGGAACCGGCGGTGCACTCCCTCGCCGCACTCGTGTGACGGGTTTTCTCAGATCCCGCAAGCCGCTAGAATCTGGGATCAAGATGCTACGGATCGGCCTGCTGGGACTGGGTGTGGTCGGGAGTGCCGTGGCGCGCGGGCTGCGAGAGCGCGCCGCGGAACTGGAGCAGCGGGCAGGCATGCCTCTCGTCCTGCACCGCGTGGCCGTGGCCCACCCGGACCGCCCCCGCCAGGTGTCCGTGGAGCGAGACCGCATCACGGACGACGCGTGGGCGGTGGTGCGGGACCCTGAGGTGGATGTGGTGGTGGAGCTCATCGGCGGCATCGAGCCAGCCCGCAGCTACGTCCACGAGGCCCTGCGGCTCGGCAAGTCGGTGGTGACCGCCAACAAGCAGCTCATGGCCAACCGGGGTCGCGAGCTCATGGAAGCTTCCGAGGCGTCCGGCGTGGATCTGTTCTTCGAGGCCAGCGTGGCCGGCGGGATCCCGGTGATCCGAACGTTGAAGGAGTCGCTGGCGGGTGACCGGGTTCGCGAGGTGGTGGGCATCCTGAACGGCACCACCAACTACATCCTCACGCGCATGGACGAGGATGGGCTGTCGTTCCCTGAGGCGTTGAGCGAGGCGCAGCGCCTCGGGTTTGCGGAGCGGGACCCCACCGACGACGTGGAAGGGCACGACGCGGCGGCCAAGCTGGCCATCCTGGCCACTGTGGCCTTCAACACCCGCGTGGTCCGCAGCGACGTCCACTGCGAGGGGATCGCGAAGCTCACCCACCGGGAGGTGGCGTACACGCGGGAGCTCGGTTTCGCCCTCAAGCTGGTGGCGCATGCCCGGGACCTGGGTGAGGCGGTGGAGGCGGCGGTGTACCCGGCGCTGCTCCCCGCCACCCACCCTCTGGCGTCCGTCCGGCGGGAGTTCAACGCGGTGTGGATGCGGGCGGAGGGTGCGGGCGAACTTTTGCTGTACGGCCGGGGCGCAGGGGGGGAGCCCACGGCGTCCGCGGTGCTTTCGGACCTGGTGGCGGTGGCGCGCAACCGCCGGGCAGGGGCCCACGGCCGCGTGGCGTGCACCTGCTACCACCGCAAGCCGGTGCGGGGGGCGGCGGAAAGGATCCTGGCCGCGTGTCTTGTGCTGCGGGTGGTGGACCGGCCGGGCGTGTTCGCGCAGGTGGCTGCGGCGTTCGGCGAGGAGCAGGTGAGCCTGCACTCCATCGTTCAGCAGAACCGGGGGGAGGAGGCGGACGTGCTGCTCCGTACCCACCCGGCCCCGGAGCGGGCGCTGCGGGCGGTCCTGCACAGGCTCCACGCCATGCCCGTGGTGCGCGGCTGCAGCCCGTTGCTGCGCGTCATCGCTTGACCGGAGGGAAGGATGGGCCTAGTGGTCCAGAAGTACGGCGGTTCGTCGGTCGCCACGCCCGAGCGGATGATCCACGTGGCCCGGCGCGTGGCCCGCACGCGCCGCCTGGGCCACCAGGTGGTGGTGGTGGTCTCGGCTCCCGGGGACACCACGGACGAGCTGCTGGCCCGCGCGGGCCAGATCACGGAGCGGCCCGCGCCCAGGGAGCTCGACCTGCTGCTGGCGGTGGGGGAGCAGATGTCCGTGGCGCTGCTGGCCATGGCGCTTCACGAGGAGGGCGAGCGGGCCACGGCGCTCACGGGCTGGCAGGTGCGCGTCCTCACCGAGCCGGTCCACACCAAGGCCCGCATCCTGGACGTGGAGCGCGGCCGCCTGCTGGACGAGCTGGCGCGCGGCCGGATCCCGGTGGTGGCGGGCTTCCAGGGCGTGACGGCGTCCGGGGAGGTCACCACCCTCGGGCGAGGCGGTTCGGACACCACCGCGGTGGCGGTGGCGGCGGCCCTGGGCGCGGAGGTGTGCGAGATCTATACGGACGTCCCCGGGGTGTTCACCGCGGACCCGCGGCTCGTGCCCACGGCGCGCAAACTGCCGTACCTGACGTACGACGAGCTGCTGGAGATGGCCTCTTCCGGAGCCGTGGTGGTGCAGACGCGCGCCGCGGAGTACGCGAAGCTGCACCGGGTGCGTCTGCACGTGCGCAGCACGTTTGAAGACACGGAGGGGACCCTCGTGGGGGAGGAACCCATGGAACCCGTACGGCCGGTGAACGCAGTCACCCACGACCTGGACGTGTGCAAGGTGACGGTCCAGGACCTGCCAGACGTGCCCGGCGTGGCCCACCGCCTGTTCGGCGTGCTCGCCGAGGCCCACGTGAACGTGGACATGATCGTGCAGACGGCGAGCCGCGGGGGCCGTGCGGACATCTCGTTCACCACAAGCCGCGCCGATGCCCGGGCGGCGGTGGAGGGCGCCGAGCGGGTGGCGCGGGAGCTGGGGGCGGGACGGGTGGAAAGCCAGGAGGGGGTGGCGAAGGTATCCGTGGTGGGCGCGGGGATGGTCAGCAACCCGGGTGTGGCCGCCACCATGTTCGGCGCCCTCGCCGCGGAGCAGATCAACATCCAGATGATCAGCACCTCCGAGATCAAGATCTCCTGCGTCATCGACGCGCCGAGCGTCCCGCGGGCCGTGCGCGCCCTTCACCGGGCCTTCAACCTGGAGGAGGAGATCTAGCGCGGCGGACAAAAGTCCGAACGTTTTCGCACCCGCCTCTAGACCTGGCGCAAATTTCCCGGCTACGGTGGCGTCGAAGGGCATCTTTGTTTCCAATAGCCGAACAAGGGGGTGATGGGTTTGGCGGAGGCGGTGCGGGCGGGGGCCCCGACGGGGGTGTCCTGGCTGGAACGGGTCTTCCAGCTCCACGAGCGCGGCACCACGGTGGCCACGGAGGTCCGAGCGGGCCTGGCGACCTTCATGGTCATGTCGTACATCATCTTCGTGAACCCCAGCATCCTGGGCGCGGTGGCGGATCCCACGGGCGCGCGGATGCCGTTCCCTGCGGTCCTCACCGTCACATGCCTCACCGCCGGGGTCCTCAGCATCCTCATGGGGCTACTCTCCAACTACCCCTTCGCGCTGGCACCCGGGATGGGGCTGAACGCGGTGGTGGCCTTCCAGCTGGTCGGGGGCCTGCGGCTCACGTGGCCTCAGGCCATGTCGGTGATCTTCCTCGAGGGCTTGATCATCCTTCTGCTGGTCCTGACCCGCTTTCGGGAGATGGTGATGGACGCCATCCCCATGTCGCTGAAGCGGGCCATCGGGGTCGGGATCGGTCTGTTCATCGCGTTCATCGGGTTCGTGAACAGCGGATTCGTGGCCAAGGGCGAGGCCACCGCCGTGACCCTGGGGCGGCTGCATGGGTTGCCGGTGCTGGTGTTCGTGGTCGGCTTCCTCCTCACGGGATGGATGCTGGCCCGGCGGGTGCGCGGCGCCTTGCTCTACGGCATCCTGCTCACCACGGCCATCGCGGTCGTACTGAACGCCCTGTGGGGTGGCGGCAAGGCCTTCGGGCCGTCCGCGGTGCTGCCGGAGCGATGGCTGGGAGCCCCCGCAGGCCTCGTGGGCGACGGCCGGATCTTCGGACGCGTGGACTTCGGGTTCTTCGCAACCCTGGGGGTGACCGCGGCCCTGCTGGTGACCTTCTCCATCATGCTGGCGGACTTCTTCGACACCATGGGGACGGTGGTGGGGATCGGCGCGGAGGCGGGGTTCCTGGACGAGCGGGGGAAGCTGCCGCGCATCCGCCAGGTGCTGCTCGTTGACTCTCTGGGAGCGGCGTTCGGGGGCTTCGCGAACAGCAGCAGCAACACCACGTACATCGAGAGCGCCGCGGGCGTCGCGGAGGGAGGCCGCACCGGGCTCACCTCGGTGGTGGTGGGGATCCTGTTCCTCCTCGCCATGTTCCTGAACCCCATCGCGGGGGTCATCCCCAAGGAGGCCACGGCGCCGGCCTTGATCCTGGTGGGGCTGTTCATGATGACCGTGGCGCGGGACATCCCCTGGGGCGACTACGAGGAGGCGGTCCCCGCCTTCGTCACGATGCTGGTCATGCCGTTCACGTGGAGCATCACCAACGGGATCGGCGCGGGCTTCATCACCTACACGGCTCTGAAGCTGCTGGCGGGGAAGGCGCGGGAGGTGCACCCGCTCCTGCTGGTGTCCGCCGCGGCCTTCGTGGTGTACTTCCTGTTCCCGGCCTGAGGTGGGCGGAAGGACGGTCACGGTCCTGACGGACTTCGGGGCGGGGAGCCGTTACGCGGGTGAGGTGCGCGCGGTTCTCGGCGCGCCCTCACCCGCGCAACCCCTGCGGGTCGTCGAACTCACCCACGACATCCGCCGCCACGACGTGCGGCAGGGTGCGGTCGTGTTGCGGTCGGTGGTGAGGTTGTTCCCGCCCGGGACGGTGCACCTGGCGGTGGTGGACCCTGGGGTGGGCACGGCACGGCGAGGACTTGCGATCCGGTCGGGTGGCCACCTGTTCGTGGGGCCTGACAACGGTCTGTTGCTGCCCGCAGCAAAGGCCCTGGGCGACCCGGAGGTCCGGGAGATCACCCAGCCCGACCTGCGCAGGCCACAGGTTGCTCCCACCTTCTGGGGGCGGGACGTGTTCGCGCCGTGCGCGCGCTGGCTCGCCCTGGGCTTTCCGTTCCCGGAGGTCGGCCCTCCCGTGCCCGACCCGGTTGTACTTGCGGAGCAGGCTCCTCGCAGCGAGCCCGGTCAGCTCGTGGGCGAGGTTGTGGCCCAAGATCCGTTCGGCAACCTGGCCACCAACCTGCCCGGGAGCTGGCTGGAGGGGCTGCCGGGGGCGGTGCGGGTGCGGGCCGGTTCGCGGGAGGAGGTGGCGCGGCGGGTGAGGACGTACGGCGACGCCGCCGTGGGCGAGCTGGTGGTGCTCGTGGGGAGCGACGGCTTCGTGGAGGTCGCGGTCCGGGAAGGCAGCGCGGCCGACCGCCTGCAGGCCGGCCCCCGAAGCCCGGTCCTGCTCTCCTTCGAACCGTAGGTACCGGCAGGGGCCGTCTACGCGAGCAAACCCGGACGTTACAATGGGCCCGAAGGCTTGACTCGGGTGAGGCCTTCACCCGGAGAGGAGATCGGCCCATGCGTACCCCACGATGGCTGCAGCGGGGCGCTGTCGTCCTCGCCGCCCTGCTGCTCGTGCTGGCGGCTCGCCCTGCGGCGCTGGCCGCGGACGCCTCCCTGGTGTTCCGCGTGGTGGAGCTGCTGCGGGACGAGCACGTGTCCGGGCCGGACCCGGTGCAGCTCTACCAGGCAGCGCTGGAAGGCATCCGGGAGGCGCTGGAGCGCGCGGGGATCGTCCAGCCCATTGCGGACCTGTTCGCGCGCGACGAGCAGCACGCGCGGGAGCAGTTCCAGATGCGGTTCGACCAGGCCGCCGCTGCGGCGAAAGATCGTCTCACGGAGCGGGATCTGCAGTTCGCCGCGGCGCGCGCTGCAGCCGCGAGCCTGCGGGATTCCCACACGGGCTTCATCACGCCCGAACGCTTGGCGGAGCTGCGCCGCCAGCAGCAAAACCAGGCGGGGTTCACGGGGATCGGGGTGTTGTTGATGAGCCGCGAAGGCCGGTTCTACGTGCGGCGGGTCTTCCCCGACACGCCCGCGCAGCGCGCGGGGCTTCGGCCCTTCGACCGCATCCTGGCCATCGACGGTGTGGCGACCGAGGGCATGACCATTGAGGAGGTGAGCCGCCGCATCCGGGGGCCACAGGGGACCTCCGTCTCCCTCACCTTCCAGCGGCCCGGGCAGGCCGCGCCGGTCACCGTGGTGGTGATGCGGGAGCCCATCGTGGTGCCGTCTGTGGAGTGGTCGGTGCTGGAGGGTGGGGTGGGCCACGTGCGGTTTGGGCAGTTCACCCGCGGGTCGGCCCGACGCCTGGCGCAGGCGGTCTTGGAGCTGCAGGCGGCCGGGGTGCGCGGCCTGGTGCTGGACCTGCGGGGGAACCCGGGCGGGTTTGTGGACGAGCTCAACCGGGCGGCGGAGGTGTTCCTGCCACCGGGAAGGCCCGTGTACGCCATGCTGAGCCGGGAGGAGGGGAGGCGGGTGTTCTCCACCCGCTCGGGCCCGGTGCTGGCACCTCGACTGCCGCTGGTGGTGCTGGTGGATGCGGGCACGGCGTCGGCCGCAGAGTTGCTGGCAGCCGCGCTGCGGGAGCACGGCCGGGCTGTCCTCGTGGGTTCTCAAACCGCGGGTGCGGTGCTCGTCAGCGTCACGTTTCCCCTTCCGGGAGGAGCCGGGCTCAGCGTGGCCATCGCGCGCATGTTCACGCCGCGAGGGGAAGAGCTGGAGGGCCGTGGGCTTGTGCCCGATGTGGTTGTGGAGCTTGAGGCCGAGGATCTGGACCGTGGGATCGATCGGCAGCTCACTCGGGGCGTGGACGAACTCAGCCGGCGCATGGCGGGCAAGGCAATCCTCCTGAACCGGTAACCACGGAGGGAGAGGGTTGCTGGACCGGGACCTGGTGGCAGACGTGTTGAGCCGCGCACGCTCGGGCGGTGCGGAGTTCGCGGAGCTGTACGTGGAGCGCACCCGCAGGCGTACCCTGCGACTCCTGAACGGCGAGGTCCGCGAGGCCCTGAGCGGCCTGGACTACGGTGCGGGGCTGCGGCTCTTTTACGGGCTCGAGGTGGTGTACGCGTACACCAACGAACTCACGCCCCAGGGGCTGCGCCGGCTCGTAGACGACTTGGTCCGGCTGCGGGCTGGTCAGGTGGACAGCTCCGGCCGGGGAGGGCTGGACTTCCGGGCGCGGGCGCCGGCAGGGCTGCACGCGCCCGCGGTGGAGCCGGAGGATCGAGATAAGGGGTACCGGTTGGAGATGTTGCGGGAGGCGGAGGCTGGCGCGCGGGTGGATCCTCGGGTGCGGGACGTGGAGTGCTCGCTCATGGAGTGGGATCAGGAGGTCCTGGTGGCCAACACCGAGGGCACGTGGGCCACAGACCGCAGGGTGCGCACCCGCCTGTCCGTGATGGCCATCGCGCAGGAAGGCGCGGAGGTCCAGACGGGGATCGCGGCGCCCGGGATGAGCGGGGGGCTGGAGCTGTTTGACCACCACCCGCCCCGCGAGGTGGGACGGGCCGCCGGCGAACAGGCAGTGACACTCCTCCGGGCCCGGCCCGCACCCGCAGGGACCATGCCCGTGGTCGTGGGCAACGGCTTCGGCGGCGTGATCTTCCACGAAGCCCTGGGCCACCTGCTGGAAACCACGGCCGTGGCGAGGAAGGCGTCGGTCATGGCCGACCGACTGGGGGAGGAAGTCGCCAGCCCCGCGGTGACGTACGTGGACGACGGCACGCTGCCCCACGGGTGGGGGAGCAGCGAGGTGGACGACGAGGGACAGCCCACGGGGAGGACGGTGCTGATCGAGCGCGGGGTCCTGCGCAGTTACCTCGTGGACCGGTGGGGCTCTTTGGTCACCGGCTACCCGGTCACGGGATCCGGCCGGCGGCAGGACTACACGCTGGCGCCTACGTCGCGCATGCGGAACACATTCCTGGAGGCCGGGGAGGCTTCGGTGGAGAGTCTGTTCGAGGGCATCGAGTTCGGCCTGTACGCCAAGGACATGGGCGGAGGCCAGGTGCGGCCAGGCTCAGGGGAGTACAACTTTGCGGTGCGGGAGGGTTACGTGATTCGCCACGGCCGCGTGGAGGAGCCGGTCCGCGGGGCCATGCTGGTGGGCAAGGGACCGGAGACCGCCCGGCGGGTGGTGGCGGTGGCCTGCGACCGGCGCAACGCGCCCGGCATGTGCGGTAGCCTCTCCGGCACCGTCCCGGTGGAGGTGGGGCAACCGCACATCCTGGTCTCCGAGATCGTCGTCGGGGGAGAGGCCCGGTGACCCCGGAGGAAGCCAAGGCGTACCTGTTGCGCCGCGCGCGGGAGCGTGGCATCCAGGCGGAGGTCCTGGGTGTGTGGGACCGCGAGCTGGGATTCCGCGTGCGCGAGGGGTCTGTGGAGCAGCTGACGCGCGCGGATCGCGGCGGGGTAGGGGTGCGGGTCGTCGCGGGGGAGCGGGCGGGCTACGCGTACACCGAGCAGCTCACGCCCGAGGCGCTGGACTGGGTCCTGCAGGAGGCGGAGGAGAACGCGTCGCTGCAGCGCGTGGCGGTGGCGTTCCTGCCCGAGGGAACTGCACTGGGGCACCACGACCTGGTGGGGGAGGGGCTCGCCGCGCCCGCAGAATCCAAGCTGGCCCTCGCGCTGGAGGTGGACCGCGCCGTGCGGGCGCAGGAGCACGTTCAGCGGGTGACCGCCGCGTGGTACTACGAGCGGGAGCACCGGGTGCACCTGGGCTCCACCGAAGGCACGGAGGGAAGCTATCGCACCGGCGCGGCTTCCGTCGGCGTGGGGCTTGTGGCCCAGGCCGGGGCGAGCCTCAAGCAGGGGTACCATGCGGACTGGCACAAAAGTTTCGCGGCCCTGGAGCCGGGGCGGACGGCGCTGGAGGCCGTACGGCGCACTGCGCGGCTTCTGGGCGCCCGCAGACTTCCGACCGGCCGCTACCCCGCCCTGTTCGAGCCCAGGGCGTTCGCGCAGCTCCTGGGGGCCTTCTGGGTCCTGTGGAGCGGAAAGGCGGTGCTTGAGGGCAAGAGCCGGCTCAGGGGGCGGCTCGGCGAGCAGGTGGCCTCAGAACTGGTGACGCTGGTGGACGACCCCACCCTTCCGGACGGACTGGCCAGCCGGCCCTTCGACGCTGAAGGTACGCCCGCCCGGCGCACCGTCCTCGTGGACAGGGGCGTGCTGCGGTCTTACCTCACGCACTCCCAGAGTGCGCAGGCGCTGGAGCACCCGAACACCGGGCACGCGTGGCGGTCCTATCGGGGCGTGGTGGACGTAGCGCCCACCAACCTGCAGCTGGAGCCGGGCCGGGGCGCGTCCATGGACCGCGGGGTGGTGGTGGCGGAGCTGATGGGGTTGCACGCGGGCTGCAATCCCGTCACCGGCCAGTTCTCCCTGCAGGCCCTCGGGCTTTGGGTCGAAGGGGGCGAGGTGGCCTACCCCGTGGAGGACTTTGCGGTCTGCGGAGACTTCCTCCACCTGTTGCAGCGGGTCGTGGCCCTGGGAGACCGGCTGGAGTGGGAGCCGGTGGGGGGGCCTGTGGTCGGCACGCCCCCGGTGCTGGTGGAAGATCTCTCCTTCGCGGGATCCTGATGCGCGGACCAACGGGGGCTACAATCAGCCCAGGCCGTCCTTATGGAGGCGAGAAAGCCGGAGAACCGTGCGGCCGCCGACATTGACCTTCTGGACACCTTCGGGGGCTGAGGGTCAGGCCTCCTGGCAGGCCGAAGTCCGGTTCCCAGTACCGGATCCCGCAGAGCTGGTTGTCCGCTTGCGGTCGCATTTCAGGACAGAACCGGACTCATTGGGCTTCCGCGACATCGTCTGCCGCCCCCGGTGGGGCCCGCCAGACCTTGAGCGCCGTATCCTGCGGGTGCGGTGCGAGCGGCCTTCCCGTTGCGAGCTCCTGTTGAGCGCGGCGGTGGTCCAGGACGTGGGCGGCCTGAGGACCAAGCGCTCTAGACTCCCCGGGGCGAAGGTGCGGCTCGCTGGAGGTCCAGAAGAGTTCTGCCTGCAGGTGGCGGACGTCCTGGGGTTCGAGCCGTGGTTCGTGGTGGCGCACCAGGAGGGCTTGAGCTGGCGGCAGGGCCAGGTGGGGGTGGTGGTCGAGCGGGTCAGCGCCTCCTGGCAGGACCAGTTCTGTGAGCTGGGGTGGAGTGTGGAGGTGGAAGCCGCCGGCGGAAGTCCGGAGGAGGTAGCGGCCGACCTCGCTCACCTCCTGCAGGTCTTGCGGGTCGACCCGCGCGCCACCTCCTCGGAGGCACTGCCGGTGGTCGCCGCGCGGGCGTTGGGCCTCCTGCCGCGCCCGGGGATGCCCCTGCGGGTGTATTTCTGCGGCGCCATCCGCGGAGGTCGCCGCTTGCAGCCCCGCTACGCCCGCGTGGTGGACTGGCTCCAGCAGCGGGGCCACGTGGTCCTGACCGCACACGTGGCCCGGCCGGACGTACTGGACTACGAACGGTCCAACCGCGGCACGGATCGCGCCGTCTACGAGGGCGACATGGCGTGGATCGCGCAGGCGGAGGCCGTGGTGGCGGAGGTGACGGTCCCGTCCTTGGGGGTGGGGATGGAGATCATGCGCGCGCAGGACCTCGGCAAGCCCATCCTGTGCTTGTACGAGGAGGGTACCGACCTGTCCAGCTTGGTGACCGGGAACCCCCACGTCCAGTTGGCGCGGTATCGGTCGGAGGAGGAGATGCTCGCACAGCTGGAGGTGTGGCTGGCAGGGCTGGTTGCAGGGTTCGCGGGCCAGGACGTCGAACCGCGGGCTCCAAACCCGATCTGAGGAGGCCGCCGTGAGGGACCGGACCAAAGTGGTGCTGCCTGAGGAGGAACTGCCCAAGGCGTGGTACAACCTCCTCGCCGACCTGCCATCTCCGCCGCCTCCGCCTCTCCACCCGGGGACGAAGCAACCCGTCGGCCCTGCAGATCTCGAGCCCATCTTTCCGAGGGAGATCATCCTGCAGGAAGTGACCACGGAACGGTGGGTGGAGATCCCGGAACCCGTTCGGGAGGTCTACCGCCTGTGGAGGCCCACGCCCTTGATCCGGGCCCGGCGCCTGGAGACCGCCCTGCGAACCCCGGCCCGGATCTACTACAAGTACGAGGGCACTAGCCCCGCGGGCAGCCACAAGCCCAACACCGCGGTGGCGCAGGCCTTCTACAACCGCCAGGCGGGCGTGCGGCGCCTGACCACGGAGACGGGCGCGGGTCAGTGGGGCTCGGCCCTCGCCATGGCCTGCCAGATGTTCGGTCTGGAGTGCACCGTGTACATGGTTCGGGTCAGCTACCAGCAGAAGCCGTACCGCCGCGTGCTCATGGAGACCTGGGGCGCGGAGGTGATCCCCAGCCCCAGCCACCGGACCCAGGCCGGCCGGTCGGTGTTGGAAGCGAACCCAGATTCCCCCGGGAGCCTCGGGATCGCCATCAGCGAGGCTGTGGAAGACGCCGCCACCCACGAGGACACCAAGTATTCCCTCGGCAGCGTGCTCAACCACGTGCTGCTGCACCAGACCGTTATCGGCTTAGAGGCCAAGCGGCAAATGGAATTGTTCGAGGATGCGCCGGACGTGGTGGTGGGTTGCATCGGAGGAGGCAGCAACTTCGCCGGGCTGGCGTTCCCCTTCCTCGCGGACAAGCTGCGGGGCCGTGCGGTGCGGGTGGTGGCGGTGGAGCCCACGGCCTGTCCAACCCTCACCCGCGGTCGCTACCTGTACGACTTCGGCGACACCGCGCGGACCACGCCGCTCCTCAAGATGTACACCCTGGGCCACACCTTCGTGCCGCCCAAGATCCACGCGGGCGGGCTGCGCTACCACGGGGATGCGCCCACCGTGTGCTTTTTGTACGACCAGGGCTACATCGAGGCGGTGGCGTACCCGCAGGTTGCGGTGTTCGAGGCCGCGGTTCAGTTCGCCCGGGCCGAAGGGATCCCCCCGGCGCCGGAGAGCGCGCACGCGGTGCGGTTTGTGATTGACGAGGCGGTGCGGTGCCGCGAGGCGGGCGAGTCGCGGGCCATCCTGTTCAACCTGTCGGGCCACGGGCACTTCGATCTGAGCGCGTACGAGGAATACCTGAGCGGTCGGTTGGCGGACTATGAGTACCCGGAGGAGGAGATCGAGCGGGCTTTGGCGGACCTGGGCGCGCTGCAGCCGGCCTAGCCGGTCAGGCTTCCGCCAGAGGCAGGGCCATCAGGCGGTCGACCCGGACTTCGAGCTCGACGAGAAGCTGGCGGGCGGCTCCCTCGCACTCGGACGGGACCACCAGGTGGAACTCTCCCCCGCAGGCGTCCGCGTAGGCCCGGAACAGCCGCCACTGCCGCTCGGTTTCCTCCAGGTCCAGGGAGTCGCAGGTCTCCGCCTCCACGAGCACAAGGCGGTTTCGGGCATCCCGACAGGTGAGGTCTGGCCGGGAGGGGGCGAAGCCCGAAAGGTGCACCGAGCGCGGAGGCCGCTCGCCCGGCAGGTCCGCGAAGATCCGGGTGTAGCCCGAGGCCAGGTATTCCGCGCGCGCCTGCCGGACCAACCGGAGGTGCCGCTGGAACGACGCGAGCCTGCGGTGGGCCACCTTGTGCCTACCGGGCCGCCCGCGCCCGGGCGCGGTGGGAGGAACCGTCCACACCGCTAGATTGCCACGGAGCCGGCCGCCGTCCAACGGGATCGCGGCCCGTGGTATGGTGGCGGGGGGAGTGCCGTGTCTACCCCCGACATTGGCAAGACCGAACGCACCGAGATGTACCTGAAGGCGGTGTTCGCGCT
>VAPR01001041.1_pt1 | contig 15220 bp, 13 predicted proteins | sample 3380701 | NCBI WGS metagenome assembly VAPR01 (sample SAMN11536904, study PRJNA540576) | hot springs metagenome | isolation source: hot spring wet sediment | place: Spain: Lobios | collected 2014-01 | reverse complement strand
TTCATTTCTGTGCCGCTTCCCGGTGCGCCGACGGATACGCGCTTGCCTTTCAGGTCAGCTACGCCATTGATATTGCTGTTAGCTGCTACAACGATTTGGATGGTTTCATTGTAGAGCGCGCCAATTGCCTGGAAGGATTCAATTTTGCCATCTTGTTGGAACATGTTGGTTCCTTTGCTCGCGTATTCAGCGATATCGCTCTGTGTAAATGCGATATCCGCTTTCTTGTCGCGAAGCAAACGGACGTTTTCAGCGGAAGCGCCGGTGGATTGAGCCGTTGCGGTAATCCCTGCGTTTTTCGTGATATGGTCTGCCATGCCACCGCCGAGCGGATAGTAGGTACCGCCTGTACCACCTGTTGCAATGATCAGTTGAGACGGGTCGTTGCTGCCGGCATTACCGCCGCCTTGCGAACCACCAGCGTTGCCGCCGCCGCCACAGGCAGTCACGACAGACATCGTGAGCAGCAGGGCCAGAGAAAGAAGGTAACTGCGTTTTTTCATCTGATATTTCCCCCTTATTGATTTGGTGAAGGTTTCAGTTACTATACTATCCTTTTTTTGCAAATATACAATATTTTCTGAGCGATTGTATGGATAGTACACCCCACTGTGACCAGTGTAAGCGCATACCTATAAAAATCTATAAAAATCTATATAATAGTTATAGTAAAATAATGTCGAATATTCTGCTGCAGAAAGTGGCGGTCGGTCATGAGAGAAAACGTATACATCCTGCTGCTGATGCTGGTGATGGTTCCCATCGCAGGGGAGCTGAAATTTCATCCCTTTAACGACGACTTCCGGGTCAGCTTTGGTACGACTGCTTTTTTCTTCTTTTTATTGTGGATTCGCAAAATTCCTTCCTATGTGACCGGGGTTTTGGCAGGCGTTGTCCTGATGGTGTTTCGCATCGGTCTGGACTGGCTGATGGCGGACGATTTTCAGTTCGCATCGTCTTACCGGCTCCATCTGCCTGCTTTCTTTTTTTACGTCACGTACGCCTCGATGTTTTCCCTGCTGCGCATCAATGAACATCACCACCGCCCCTTGCTGGTGGGACTGCTGGGAACCGTCACGGAAATCGCAGCCAACATGATGGAGCTGGCGATACGCTCACCTGCACTGGAGTCCGTGGCCACGCTGCCTGTCATCGGGCAGATCGCTGTCATCGCATTGCTTCGCAGTTTTTTCGTTCTCAGCTTTTTTAACATGATCCAGCTTCGGCAGGCGAAGTGGATGGAGGAACAGCAGCGAACTCGGCACGAGCATTCACTGATGCTGATTTCCAACCTGTACGAGGAGTCCATTCAGTTGAAAAAGACGCTGCAGCAGGTAGAGGAGATCACCCGGGATTGCTATGATCTGTACCGACAGCTCAAGATGGTTCCTTCCGCCACTCAGGAAGGCTTCGCCCAGAGAGCGCTGCGGATAGCAGGACAGGTGCACGAGATCAAGAAGGACAACCAGCGAATTTACGCAGGCCTGTCCAAGATGATTTCCCATGAGCACGCGAACGACTACATGGAAATACAGGAGCTCATTGCCATCATCGTGCGCACCAATGAAAAGTACGCACGCCTGTTGGGAAAAGAAATTGCATTCATTGCGGACGTCCATGCGCCGCATGCTGTTTTTCACATGTACACCACGCTTTCGCTGGTAAACAATCTGGCAGCCAACGCAGTGGAAGCCATTGAGTCGAAAGGCACGATCTCCATCGGCGTAAGGGAAGAGCAGGGCTGGATCCAGTTTCGAGTGAGTGACGACGGTACAGGGATCGCCGTGAAGGACCAGGAACTTCTGTTCAAGCCCGGGTTTACCACGAAATTTGATATCTCCGGCAAACCCTCGACGGGAATCGGATTGTCGTATGTAAAAGAAATGGTGGAGAGTCTTCATGGCACGATCGCCATCGAACAGAACGTTCCCCCATTTGAAACCGTGTTTATCATTCGCTTGCCGGTGTCCAGTTTGGTACAGAAAGGTTGATTGTATGCGGTTTTTCATAACGGATGACGATCAGGCGGTGCGCTCGATGCTGTCGCAGATCATTGAGGATGCAGACCTGGGTGAAGTGGTAGGAGAGGCAGAGGACGGCTCCCTGGTCAATCTGGAGACGCTGTCGCTGAAAAAAGTGGACATCCTGCTGATCGACCTCTTGATGCCGATCCGGGACGGGATTGAAACGGTGCGCCAGCTACAGGAATTTGACGGAAAAATCATCATGATCTCGCAAATCGAATCCAAGGACATGATCGCCGAAGCCTATTCCATCGGGATCGAGTACTACATTACCAAGCCGGTCAATCGCCTGGAAGTGGTGAGCGTGATCCAGAAGGTGAGCGAGCGAGTGCTGCTGCAGAAGTCCATTCAGGACATTCAAAAATCGCTGAGCGTCCTTGGCATCGGCAAATCCAGGGAGAAGAAGGAACAGCCCCTGCATGAACCCGACATTATCACTTCGGGGAAATACCTGCTGAAGGAGCTTGGGATGATCGGAGAGAGCGGCAGCAAGGATCTGCTGGACATGCTGGCGTACATCTATCGCACGGAAAAGGAAAATCCCTATGATCACGGCTTTCCTTCCTTAAAGGAGATCTTTCACAACGTGGCCTTGAACAAGGTGGGGGTATTCGCCTCACCGGCCGATGTGCAAAAGGAAGTGAAAGCCTCCGAGCAGCGGGTGCGGCGTGCGATCTTTCAGGCGTTGGTTCACCTTGCTTCGCTTGGTCTGACCGACTACACCAATCCGAAGTTTGAGAACTACGCGTCCCATTTCTTTGATTTTACGGAAGTGCGCAAGAAAATGATGGAGCTGGAAAACGACGGCGCGCCATCCCTTTCCAATGCCCGCATCAACACGAAAAAGTTCATCCTGGTTCTGTACCTGGAGGCCAAGCGTTTGATCGGATAGTGTGGTAAGATATTCTTATCATGCACAGGGAGGGAATCTGTGATGGGGAGAGAACTTCGTCAGCCGTGGCAACTGCTCTACAGGATGTACCGCCATGTGCAGCCTACACTGGAAGCCGAGTTTTCCGCCTGGTACAAGCAGGCACAGGGAATCCCTGATCCGGAGCTGCGCAAACAGGCCCTGGCCAGCATGGAGACGAAAAAGTTCCATTGCCAGGGGGGAGCGGTGTACGCCGCCCAGGTAGTGTCGTACGTACCCGTGATTGTGCCACTGATCGTGGCCTATCAAACCATCAGCGACTACCTGGACAACCTCTGTGACCGCAGTACGTCTCTCGATCCACACGACTTTCGGCAGCTTCACTTGTCCATGCAGGACGCCCTGACGCCGGGCGCTCCGCTGCAGGACTATTACCGGTTCCGGACGGAAAAGGATGACGGTGGTTATTTGTCCGCCCTTGTTCTAGCCTGTCAAACCTATATCAATCAATTGCCGTCCTATGACAAAATCAAGCCGCACGTGCTGTATCTGTCCCGGTTGTACAGCGATCTGCAGGTGTACAAGCACATCGCTCACGACCAGCGCGAGGCAAACCTGCTCGACTGGTGGGAGAGGCATCAAAACCGGTATCCGCAAATCTACTGGCAGGAGTTTTCCGCGGTAACCGGTTCGACGATCGGCATATTTGCGCTGTTTTGCCTGGCGACAGATCCCGAACTTCGCGAACAGACCATCACCTCTGTGATCGACGCATACTTCCCGTGGATTTGCGGGCTGCACATTCTGCTCGATTACCTGATCGACCTGGAAGAGGACCGACTCGGCGGGGATCTCAACTTCGTGAGCTACTACCGCTCGGAACATGAGGCGACCGAGCGGCTGAAGTTCTTTGTCCAACAAGCAAAGGCAAGCGTCGAAGGCTTGCCTAACTCTGCGTTTCACCGTATGATTGTGGACGGATTGGTTGCATTTTACCTGGCGGATCGCAAGGTAAACCGCAGTCAGCCGCGCATATATACCATCGCCAGGCAGCTGATGAAACAGGCCAAGGGTTTGCCCTCTGTGCTGTTTTACGTCAACAGTCTGCTGGTGCGACGCTGATAACACGGGTTAACGAAGGTGCTTGCGTTTGTAGGAAAAACCGGCTCCCATTAAAACACAGGTACCGACGATGCCGGCGATGATTCCGAGAATGCTCCGTTCTCCTATCGCTACGCCGATACCGACCAAACAGGCAGCTACGCCGATAGCCAGTGCGAGTGTCACTACTTGATAACGATTCATTTGGTCAGGTCAACCTCCTATTCACTCCCATTATACCTCATTTTTGCGAAAGTTTGACGTGTTTTCAGCGAGGTGGCAGATCCCGGGCTTAAACTTTGATCGTGGAGGCAGCAGATGGATAGCATCTTGCAAATCAAGATGGGCACAAAAATGTATGAAGGCAGCGTTACATACGAGGAAGGCGATTTGATCGAGGCCGTCTTTCCCGACCGCCTTGATCTGACGGTAGGGGATCAGCTGCCGTGCCTGATGACCAACAATTATGAGACGATCACCAATTTTCAGGCTGTCGTGATCGCCAAAGACGACAATCGCATCTTTCTCTTTCACTCTCCGACCGCGATGGAATTTCGCGAGCAGAGGCGGCGCTATCCCCGTTTTGACATGGATGTGAAGGGATGGATTCAGTACCGCTCAACTAATCCTGATGATCGGTTCGAAGTGTGCAATCACATGGTCGATTTAATCAATCTAAGTCTCGGAGGTTTGGCGTTTCGTACGAATAAGCCGATCCCGCTGGACAGAGAGCTGCTTTTCTTTGTGGAATTGTACGGACGCAACCGGCAGGAAGGTCTGGTACAGGCGACCCTACAAGTGATTCACGATCGGCATGACAAGAGTCACTACTTCTATGGATGTAAAATCAAAACGATCAGATCCCGCTACCTTCATGCCCTGCGCAAGTACATCCTGCAGAGACAGCTGGATGAGCGGAGAAAACGGCAAGTGTAAGCGCAACGAGGCTCCGCCAAAATGCTTGGCGGAGCTATCTTTTTGCCTCATCCGCAGGTTTGTTCTTGCCGTCCATGGCACAGAATGGTGGTATGGACATTTGCAGAACGTAAAGGGACAGGAGGAAGAATAGTTTGAAAAAATGTGCAGCAAAACAGTGGAGGAATCCCGTATTCCGCAGAAAATGTTGCGGAAAATCTGAACGTACCGTGGGCGCTTGATTTCGCCCCGGATGGACGGATCTTTTTTACCGAACGGCCTGGTACCGTGCGGGTAATACAGCAAGGAAGATTGCTGACGCAGCCCGTGATTTCCTTTCCCGCTCCATTCGTGAGCGAAGGGGAGGGCGGGTTGTTGGGGATTGCGGTGGATCCAGGCTTTGCCGCCAATCACTACTTGTACGTCTATCACACCTACCGCGAACGGGGCGCGATCTACAATCGCGTCGTCAGGCTGCGGGAAGAGAACAACAGAGCGACGGTAGACCGTGTCCTGATTGACCGCATTCCGGGAGGGCGCATCCACAATGGCGGCCGTCTGAAAATCGGACCTGATCAGCGATTGTACATGACCACGGGCGATGCGGGCGTGCCGCAAAATGCCCAGAACCTCTCCAGTCTCGGCGGAAAGATCCTGCGCCTCAACCTGGACGGCAGCATTCCGGCAGACAATCCGTTTCGAGGTTCTCCGGTGTACAGCTGGGGGCATCGCAATCCGCAGGGGATCGCCTGGAGTCCGCTCACAGGCCGGATGTTCAGCTCGGAACACGGCGCTGCTGCCCACGACGAAGTCAACCAGATCGAGCCGGGAGCCAATTACGGTTGGCCAACGATCCAGGGCAGCCAGCAGGCAGCGGGGATGCGAGCACCATTCCTGCACAGCGGCGATGAAACCTGGGCTCCGTCGGGAATGGCATTCGCAACGAGCGGTCCGTGGAGAGGCCTTTTGCTAGTGGCCGCGCTTCGCAGTGAAGAAATCCTGGTCATCCATCCAGATACCAGAGAAGGGAACGAACTGTACCGAAACCAACTCGGACGCATACGGGATATCGTGGAAGGAACCGACGGATCGCTTTACATCCTGACCAGCAATCGGGACGGACGAGGCGAGCCGAGGCGGGGCGATGACAAGATCATCAGGCTGGTACCTTCAACCCCTTAGCATCCGCAGGTTGGGGCCTCCAGATGCGGCGCTGGAACAGGATGCCGAAAGCTCCAATCGCCGCAACGATGAAACCGATCGTCTGAAACGTGACGTTCACGCCATATGAGGTGATCAGCACTCCTCCAAGCAGGGGAGCGACGATAAACACCCCACTGGAAAGCGAATCAAATATGCCGGTGACACGCCCGATTGCTTCTTTGGGCGTCTCTTTTTGCCGCAAGTAATTGGAGCCTACCGCAGACAGACCTGTTCCGATGCCGCCCACAAACGAGGCGACCAGCAGCGAATAGACTCCCCAAGCGGGCTGAAACATCCCAAGCCAGCCAAACATGACCCCGATGATGAATACACCCCCTCCGAGCAGCCATCCGTACGATTTGATTTCCTTTACACGATTGAGGGATGCAACTGTAACCAGCGCCCCGATCCCGATGGCACTGAGGCTCCACCCCATGATTTCAGGATGGTCCGGCGCCTTTTCGCGAAAAAGGACGGCGAACTGCGCATCCACCAATTGAATCGCCAGTAAGCCAGTCAGCGAAAATAGCGTGCTGGCAAACAGCAAGCGATTGTGAAAAATCACCTTCCAGCCCTCTTTCCACGATTCACGCAGGTTCATCGTTCGCTGGTTGACTGCGGAGTCGATCGCCCCTTGCTTCACGTTTCGGATGGACATCAGCAAAGCGGCGGAGACGGCAAAGCTGCAAGCGTTTATGATCAGACAAATGCCTGGAGAGACCGAAGCGGCAACCGTTCCCCCCAGAAGCGGACCGACGACCTTTCCCAGTTGAAATACGGTTCCATTCCATGTTGTCGCCTGCAAAAGCTGATCGGTGGGCACCACGTGGCGTGTCAGCGCTTCCTGTGCAGGAGTATGAAACACCCGTACGCTGGAACGAAGACAGATGAGCACCAGCAGCCACACTGGATCAGGTGCCAGCAGCAGCAGTCCGGTCAATGCGGCGCGGATGATATCGGTGATGATCAGAAGGCGGAGCTTGTTGCTGCGGTCAGCGAGAATGCCCGCAAACTGTCCGAGCAGAATGCCGGGACCCGCATACATTAGCGGAAGCAAGGCCAGCGTCATCGGCTCCGCTTTCCAAACATAGCCTAGCAAAATGGAAACGGCGATAAAGTCAAACCAGTCGCCTAGTGTTGAAAGTCCGTATGCCGCAAACATTTTCATGAAGATGCGGTTTTTCCACAACATAAAAAAATCCCCCCCTTGAATCAATGACTACTGTCATCGTACAGGGGGAATGTCAGAGCCATATCAGAGATTGGCTTGCAGCAGTCGGTGAATCTTTTTGTTCAATGCATCAAACTGATACTGGTCGGCAAGCTGGTGCCAGGTTTGTTGGTATCGCCGCTTCGTCTCCGGATCCAGGTCAAAACGGTTCAGGAACAACAAAATGTGTCTAAGACCGCTGATCAGATGGGGAACAAATCTGGTCCGCTTCAGTACTTCGATGCCATCTTCCAGCAGCTGTCTGGCTTCCGGGGTGTTTCCCTTCGTGTACATCCAGATTCCTTTGGCTACCGTAAAGATGCCTAGCTCACGCTGGATGGGGGCTTTTTGCAGAAGAGCTTCCGCCGCTTCCACCGCCTCGGTGCCGAGGCGCTGGTCATCCGTATAGATCGATACATACAGTTGTTTCACCAGAAAAATCATGGTAAAACTGCTCGAATTCATCGCGGCGATCACTGGCTGCATCGCCTGAAACTGAGTAACCGCCTGCTCCAGTCGGCCCGATTCCAGATAGAGGCCGATCAGGTTCAAGTCAAAATCCTGCTGCCATCGTGCCGAGAGCAGCTCTCTTTTTTGTAAGACGCGCTCCACAAATGGCATCGCTTTTTCCGCATTCTGCTCGATCGACACGTACAAGTGGAGCAGGTAGGGCGCTTTTTCCCAGAAGGGAAGTTCATTCGTGTCCACAATCCAGTGAAAATCGCCTACCACAAATCGGACGTATACGCGGTAAAACGGATCGATCTGAATGCCCAACACGTCCTGATTGGCCGCCAGCGTCTGCATGGCCGCCCCCATACCCATTCCGTGGTATTTGTTGAACAATTTATAGATCCCTTCCACGAATTCGCTGTCCTGAAGCAGGGGGTTGTTCATGGGGTGTGGCTCTTTTTGCGAAAGTCGGTACCCATATCCCCGAACGGTATCAATCGTAAAGAGACTGTCCCACTTTTTCAGCTTTTTCCGCAGTCGGTAGATGTGGTCATCCACTGTCCGGTCACTTGGCTCCTCAAGCGGCCAGACGCGATTCAGCAAATCTTCGCGGGAGAAGATTTGGTTTCGGTTGTGATACAGAAATTCAAACAAGGCATACTCTTTCGGCAGCAGTTGAATCGATTCACCTGCATAGACGGCGGTAAACTCTTCGCGGAAAAACTGAATGCGTCTATCGTTCGCTGTCATCGTTGATCCCGTACCTTCGCATTTTGTTGTACAGCGTGCCGCGGGAGAACCCCAACAGCTCTGCTGCCGCTTTTTTATTCCCGTAGGTCCGGTCCAGCGCCGCAAGGATCCGCTCCCGCTCTGACATTGGATGCAGCTCAACAGGGGAGGACGGCGGCGTCCGAAGCGCAACAGGATAGCCGGGCGTCAGCGGCAGGGAAGGAGGAGCCAGCTCTGCCTGCGCACGGATGGAACCTGGCAGATGTTCCAACTGAATCACGCCACCTTCCTGCAGGATGGACAGCCGTTCGATCACATTGCGCAGCTCTCGAATGTTGCCCGGCCAGGCGTAGTCAAACAGTGCCTGCATCACTTCGGGAGCAATGCGTGGAACGGGTTGTTCATGCGTGACGGAGTATTCCTGAATAAAGATCTGCACCAGTTCCGGGAGGTCCTCCCGCCGCTGGCGAAGCGGTGGAATATCCAGCGTAAATACGTTGAGCCGGTAGTACAAATCTTCACGGAAACGCCCTTCTGCCACCATCTGCTCCAACTGGCGGTTGGTTGCGGCAATAATTCTCGTGTTCACGGTAATCGGTTCGGTTCCGCCGACGCGGTAAAACTGCCTCTCCTGCAGCGCGCGCAACAGCTTCACCTGCAGCTCAAGCGGCAGCTCGCCGATCTCGTCGAGAAACAGCGTGCCGCCGTGGGCCAGCTCCAGCTTCCCGGGCTTTCCTTTTTTCTCCGCGCCGGTAAACGCTCCGCCCTGATAGCCAAACAGCTCGCTTTCAAACAGGGCGGCCGGGATGGCGCCGCAGTTGATCGCGATAAACGGCTTTTCATGCCGTCTGCTGGCCAGGTGAATCGCTTTGGCGAACAGTTCCTTGCCCACGCCGCTTTCTCCATACAGAAGTACCGTTGCATCGGTCTGCGCCACTTTGCGCGCAGTCTGGATGGCGGCCTGTATGGGCGCCGAGTGCCCTTTGATGGCGTAAAACGGATCATCCGCTGCCTGAAAGCGGCTCATTTCCTGCTGCAGGTTGTGCAGGTGAGCGGTGGTATGTGCCAGTTCTTCATTGAGGCGGACGAGCTCAGTGATATCCTGTTCGATCGAGATCGCGCCGATAATCGTACCGTCCTGCCGAATCGGAGCGGCGTTGATCAGCACGTGCCGGTCGGGGCGGGGGACGTGGTACACGCGCTGCACGGAGGTTCCTTCCGACAGCGACTCAATCAGACGAATGGACTCACTGGCGAAATGAGCATCCAGCGGCGTGCCGATCATCTGCTCCCGATCGATCTCATAGATTTTTTCGGCGGCTGTATTCCAGTGCTGTACGATATTCGTGCTGTCGACGATGGTGATGGCTTCGCTCATGGTATCGAGCAGCGTGTCCAGCAGAGCGGACTGATTGCTTGCTACCGTGATTATATGCTGGAAGAGCTCGGCCAGAGAAATCATTCCGTTAGGGAGCCGATCATCGTCAACGGTCACGAGATAGCGGGGGAGGGAAGACAGGTCGCTGAGCATCGCTCCGACTCGCTGTAGGGAGAGCGTTTCCTCCACCGCAAGGATCGGCACCTGTTCCGCTCCGATGGTCATTACACCATCCTCAATAGCGCCGCGTATCTTGATAAGAGCCGGGTCGATCGGCTTTGCCACAGCCCGGATTGGTTGCTCAATCGAGAATAACGGTTTCAAAAAATCACATCCTAACAGAAATAACAGATAGATGATTGCGGTTACGTGTATGATCAATAGTGTACAAGATTGCACACTCCTTGTACATATGTGTTAAATGGATGCATCCGAGAGAAATGAGCTTTCCCTGCCTGGAACGATGAAAATAAAGTTGGCACGGTTTGTGCTATGTAGTATGACAGACAAGCAAGTCAAGGAGGAGACATTTACCCAATGGAACAATTGATGAAAGACTTTTTTCTGTTCCTGTCCAAGAACAAAACGTTGAACGCAGCCGCCAAGAAGTGGGGTTTGCGTTTTGGTGCAAGCCGCGTCGTAGCCGGTGAGACAATCGCTGAGGCGATCAACACCGTTCGAGATCTGAACAAAAAAGGACTGGTCTGCACGCTGGACCACCTGGGCGAATTCGTATTTAGCGTGGAAGAGGCAAACGAGTCTGCTGATTACTGCATCAAGACACTGGAGGCGATTCACCAGTCCGGCGTAGACTGCAACCTCTCGCTGAAAATGACCCAGCTCGGTCTTGATATCAGCCGCGACCTGTGCATGAACAACATGCGCCGCATTCTGGAGGCAGCCAAGAAATACGGCAACATTTTCGTGCGCATCGACATGGAAGACTACGCGCACAACGAGATTACCCTGGAGATCCTGGACGAACTCCTGAAGGATTTCGATAACGTAGGTACGGTTATCCAGGCGTATCTGTACAAATCCGCTGATGACATCGAGAAGCTGAAGGAGAAGAAGGTAAACCTGCGCCTGGTTAAAGGGGCGTACAAGGAATCTCCGGAAGTGGCGTTCCCCGAGAAAGCGGATGTGGACGAGAACTACAAGAAAATCATCAAGCAGCACCTGTTGAACGGCTGCTATGCCGCTGTCGCCACTCACGACGACAATATCATCAACTACACCAAACAGCTGGAAAAGGAATACAACATTCCACGCACCCAGTTCGAGTTCCAGATGCTCTATGGCATTCGCGTACAGTCCCAAATCGATCTGGCCCGCGAAGGCTACAAGATGCGCGTCTACGTACCGTACGGCAATGACTGGTACGGCTACTTCATGCGCCGCCTGGCTGAGCGTCCGGCGAACGTGGCGTTCGTCATCAAAGGGCTGTTCAGCAAGTGACATCCTCTCATCATTCACATGGATGAGCTTCCGGGTGGAAGTACGGGGGCTACTCACTCAGACAGAGGGATGCTTTCCGCATCCCCTTTTTTCCGTTTCTGACCTGTCATCATGGAAGCCACAGATAGTGCCACACTATCCTGCTGTATAGACTGGGCCATACAGGCACTTGGTCTGTAGAAAAACATTATGTTTTTCTACGCCGCACAGCGAGCATATTCTTGCTGTTCTTGAAGCCACAGACGTTTCTTCTTTTTCGTCGGGTTTTTGAGCTGAATCAAAAAGCTCACCTTTGCCACAGAAATCACGTCCCTTCAAGAAAATAGTACCAAACATTTGTTCTTAAGAAAAGAAAAAGCCGATTCATCCCTCCATGAATAAGAGGGATAAAACCGCTTATTTATCGTAAAGGTACCATCCAGTAAGCGCACCGCCGCTCCCGTTTGGGGAGCAGTCGGTGCGCTTTTTTAGCTTCCACGTGCTATTGCTGCTGATAAACCATCATTGGCTGATGGTACAGAACCGGTTGGTACACCTGGCCCATGGTTGAAACGGTTTGAGCGGGCGCGAAGACGAGGGGGTACCAGCCATTGCGAACCATGTACTGCCATACTTCGTAGGACTGGTGGGAACACATCCGGAACGCGTCCTCCAGGAACGTGCGGAGCCGCGGTGTGGTGGTTTCAAAAGTGGCCCACGCGTAATCCCGCCCAGCCCGCTTCAGCGTGAGCAGATAGGACGTGGCAATGGCTCGATCATCCAATTGCGCCAGCTTTACCTGCGGTTGAATGGATGGATACTGCGTCGCAGGCGTAGGGGCAAATGCGTGCGGATCAATCGCAGGGACATTCAGTTGATCGCGGGACCCCATTTGTTTTGTGGCAAATTCTACCTTCATATTGTAATCTTGGATATGAGCGGCATAATGACGTTGAATCATGGAACGCAGCTCGGGATCTTGAGCCTGATTGATAAACAGGGCCATGTTTTGAATGGAGTTGGTGCAGCTCATCAGCAACTCATTCAGCTCGGCCGCTTCGTGCATACCTAATCGCATGGTACTGCTCCTTTCATACAAAAAAAGTTAGGCAATTGCCTCCACTATTATGTGCAGAAGGAGATAACGGCATGTGGGCAATCATTGTTTTGATCGTCATCCTGGTTCCGCTCTCGCTGCTTTTGTTTTTTGCCTATCAATACTGGCGATTCCTCGGACGACTGCCCAAACAGCCGTACAAAGCAGCGCCGCACAAACCATCGCCGCCTGAATGGGATGACAACCAGGTAACGGTTACGTGGATCGGTCACTCGACGCTGTACATCAATCTGTTCGGGACGAAGATCATCACGGACCCTGTGTTTGGAGAACGCGTTGGGATGCATCTCGGTCTCGGGTGGCAGATCGGACCGAAGCGGATTACCTCACCTGCCCTGACACCGGAAGAGGTGGGCAAGGCAGACCTGATTTTGCTCTCGCACGCCCATTTTGACCACTTCGACCTGCCCAGCTTGCGGAAATTGGCTGATCCGCGAACACAGGTGATCACCGCTAAAGGGACGAGTCGATTGCTGCGGCGCTTGCGGTTTCAGGAAGTGCGGGAGCTGGGGGGCCACGAGCAGATTCAGGTGCGTGACGGCGTGACAGTCAGGGCTTTTCCCGTGCGGCACTGGGGAAACCGCTACCCGTGGAATCACGAGTACGGCTGGACCGGGTACGTGATCGAGAAAAAGGGAGTGCGACTGCTGTTCGCTGGCGATACGGCGTATACGCCTGACTTTGCCGACCTGCGAAAGATCGGCTCGATTGACGTGGCCTTCATGCCGATTGGGGCCTACTCCCCCGATTCGTTCCAGCGTGCCCACTGTACGCCCGAGCAGGCATGGAAAATGTTTCAAGACAGCGGTGCCAGATGGTTTGTCCCCATCCACTGGGATACCTTCGTGCTTTCTCAGGAGCCGGTGGACGAACCGCTGCAGCGGTTGCTGGCAGCAGCCGGACCAGACGAAGAACGAGTTGTGCTGCGGCAGCAGGGAGAGGTATTTCGATTACCGAACGAAAAGGAGTGATTCACGATGTATACGGCCGTAATCAATGTCAAGCCGCCGTATTCGTTTGAACGACTGCTGCGCCGTCTGGAGTCGCATCCTGATCCGCAGCTTTTGGTGCAGGCCGAAGAACGGACCATACGGCGGGCATTTCGGCTGAACGGAAAGCCGGTGCTGGTCACGCTGCGTTTTGACGGGTCGATGGAAGCCCCTGTGATTCGCCTGGAAACGGCGGAACAGCTTTCTGATACCCAGCAGCAGGAACTGGAGCGCACGGTGAGCCACATGTTCAGCACGGATGTGGATCTTGCGCCCCTCTATCTGCATATGGAGCAGGATACCGCCCTTCGCCCGTTGGTGACAACGTTTCGCGGGCTCCGATTTTTGCTCGATCCCGATCTGTTTCAGTCGATGGTCCGCACCATAATCGGCCAGCAGGTAAACCTCGCCTTTGCCGCCTCCCTGACGCACCGTTTGCTGCAGCTGGCGGGCGATACCGTTGAGGACGACGAGGGCAACAGCTTCCTGGTGTTTCCGACGGCGGAAGCGGTTGCTAGCCTCGAGCCTTCCCGATTGAGGGAGCTGCAGTACAGTCAGCGCAAGGCAGAGTACATCATTGATTTCGCCCGTGCGGTAGTGGATGGCAAGGTCGATTTGGGCAAGCTCGAGCAGATGGGGGACGAAGAAGTAATCTCTTACCTGACACCGCTGCGCGGAATAGGCAGATGGACGGTGGAGTGCCTGCTGATGTTTGGCATGGGGCGACCGGATCTTTTGCCGGCTGCCGATATCGGTTTGCGCAACGGCATCCAAATCGTTTATGGCCTCACCGACAAGCCGAACGAAAAAGAAATTCGCAGCATCGGCGAAAGCTGGGCTCCGTGGCGCAGCTATGTGTCCCTGTACGTGTGGGAAGCGGTGGGGGCGGCCAGGCGGGGAGAGCAGTTGAAGAGGAAAGATTAACCAGTAAAATGAACGTCTGGTGAAAAAATCAGACGTTTTTTCTATTATGTTGATTTTTCGCGCAAATTGAACTTGATAATAAACAGAAAATTCATTTATACTGTACTACGTTCACTTTAGACAGAAATATGTGGAGGAGAAACATGAAGGAAAAGGAGTTGTCAAAGAGAGAAACCGTCACACTGGGACTCATGCTGTTTGCCTTGTTTTTTGGTGCCGGTAACATGATATTTCCGCCCGCATTGGGACAAGCCGCTGGAACCAATGTTTGGACCGCAATGCTGGGTTTTGTCGTGACCGGTGTGGGGTTGCCGCTTTTGGGCGTGGCTGCGATCGGAATGACCGGGGGGGATTTGCAAACCTTGGCAAAACGAGTCCATCCCCTGTATGGAATCGTTTTTACATTTATTGTATACTTGGCGATCGGTCCGTTTTTGGCGATTCCCCGCACAGGGACTGTTGCCTTTGAAATGGGGCTGCTGCCGTTTTTGTCCGAGGGTGCGAAGGCAAGCGGAGTGTCGCTGTTCCTGTTTACGTTGGTCTATTTTGCCGTTACCTTCTGGCTTTGCTTACATCCGTCCAAACTCATGGATCGGATTGGCAAGGTATTGACACCCGCACTTCTATTGATCATCGCTATCGTGTGTGTACAGGCGCTTCTGCACCCTGTCGGAGAGGTGGGAAAACCGTCAGAAGCCTACCAAGCCGCTCCGTTTTTCAAAGGTTTTGTAGAAGGTTATTTGACGCTTGACGCCCTTGCTGCGATGGTATTCGGGATAGTCGTCACGTCTGCGATCGAAGGACGAGGCATCACCGAAAGGAAAAAAGTCACTTTGTCCACGTTGAAAGCGGGCATGATTGCCGCAGTC
>VAPR01001040.1_pt1 | contig 15242 bp, 15 predicted proteins | sample 3380701 | NCBI WGS metagenome assembly VAPR01 (sample SAMN11536904, study PRJNA540576) | hot springs metagenome | isolation source: hot spring wet sediment | place: Spain: Lobios | collected 2014-01 | reverse complement strand
CTCCTGCTCGGCAATCTGCTCCAGATCCGGCCCATCTTCCGGATTCGGGAAGGCGTCGTGGAACTGTTTGAAAAAGTTCGGACGGAAGGAAAAGCAATCAAGCGAATGCTGGAACAGCTTGAGCTTGCGCGCAGCATGCATCGTGTCACCAGTGTGCAGATCCTGCACGGCAACGTCCTGGAAAAAGCGCTTGAGCTAAAGGATACGATCACCAAAAAGCATGAGGATATCGAGGTAATCATTGGACCGCTCAGTTCCGTGCTTGGCGTCCATGGCGGCCAGGGGACGATTGCTCTCACCTGGACAAACGAATCTCCTTTATCCTCCCAATAGAAAAAACGCCTCTCATCATGAGGGGCGTTTTTGTTTCGTCCGGTTACAATTGAATCATGCCAATCTCGTGTCCCACGTTGTCATAAAAACGAAACTGCTTCCTGCCGTCCGCCTCTGCCAAATCAGTGGTGCGCACTCCCTGCGAACGGAGCGTTTCATAATCCGCTTCAGCGTTGGTAGTTCTGAGCACGCACTGCATGTGCAGCAGCGGTGGCGTTTCCGCTTCAACCAGTGCCATGGGAATATTGGCAAAGGTAACGGCTCTCGTATTTTTCCGTACCTTTGCATCCATGGTGAAATCATACTCGATTTCGGCCCCGAGATGATTCCGGTACCATTGAATGGAGGCATCGATGTCCTTTACTACAAAAAAGTTACCGCCAACCCGCAAGTACGTCTTCCCCTCATATCCCTCTTCCCGCTCGCTCGTCACATCGATAGGGTTGCCGTCCGGGTCCGTAAACTCAAAACACCAGTAATGATGGAACGGCTCTGGTTCCGTAGCGGACACACCAAGCTTCCGCAGCTGCCGATGGCACTCCTGGGCATCGTAGGCTTTAAACATAATCGGATTGACCGCAAAGTTGTGCAATCGCCCCAGTTCCATAAGCGTCAACCTCGGTCCCTCTTCAAACATCAGCGTAGCCGACTTCTCCCCCTTTTCCACCAGGTTCATGCCAAAGCAGTTCTGATACCAGTCACTAGAACGGTTCACATCGCTGACAGGAAGAAAAAATTCATGGACACCTACGATATGCATCATAGCCCCCCTCGCATTTGCCATTTATCTATATGGTAGATCCTTCCACTCTCTTCAGCAAGATCACTGTTGAAATTCCATCGTAAACGTGGTCTTCTCCTTGTCCGATTCACACCAAATCATGCCGGCATGGTTTTCTACGATTTGCTTGCACACGTACAACCCGATTCCCGACCCCAGCTCTTTGGTGGTGAAAAAGGGCTCAAAAATGACATCGATGGAATCAGGAGGGATGGGAGCGCCGTTGTTGGAGATGGCGATGCGTTTCATTCGCCCGATTTTCTGCGCCCTGATGGCAATTCGCCTCGGCCCCTGTTCCTTGTGCAGGACGTCAAGCGCATTCAACAACAGGTTGATGCAGACCTGTTTCATCTCCTCCCGATGACCGGTAAGCGTGAGCCCCTCCTCGATCTCGGTGACAACCTCCACATTGGCATCGACAAAATTGGGGTGAAGAAATGTGAGGATTTCATCAAACAGATGCCCCAACAAAAACGTCTCCAGCTTCTTCTGCATCACTCCCTTTTTAGAGACCAGCAAAAACTGTGAGACGCGATAATTTAGCTGATCCAGTTCACTCATCATGATGTCGACATACTTCAGGTCCGGGTATTCCTGTTTCAGAAACTTGGAAAAGCCGATGACAGACGTCAGCGGGTTGCGAAACTCGTGAACAAAAGTAGAAGCCATCTGTCCAAGGATGGTCAGCTTGTCTTTATGGGACTGTTCGATAAACAGCTGTTTTTCTTCCAGCGCGTTGTTCTTCAGTTCCGTATAATGGGAAACGGCATGCTCCAAAAAACAGTCAAAGCATTCGTTCATTTTGATTACGGCAGGAAGCAGGATGTCCTGCGGAAAGTGGTCGGTCTGCAGCTGCTTCAGTATGATATTCCTGCCCAGGCAGACGTTGTGGACGAAATCACCAATGTTGCTTTCGGCGATAATTCTCTCCTGAGCCACTCTGCAGGCCAAGTGCCTTACCTCTTCCAACTCAATCTGGCCGCGCAGGTATTTTACTACCAGTTGAAACATCATCCGACCGTTGAGGTGGATCATCTCTCTCAGCCGGTCCTCCTCCGACATGATGATGTTTTGCTGGAATTCCTCGGCAACTGCGTCACCCTGCGTTTCCAAAAACTGAACAAATTCTTCCCAGTAGGGCATGGCCGTCTCCTTCACTCTCTCCATTTTTTGAAGATTAACGCCGTGTTGTGACCGCCAAAACCCAGAGCGTTATTCATCACAACGTCGACGCTTTGCCTGCGCGGCTCGTTCGGAACATAGTCCAGGTCGCACTTTTCATCCGGTGTTTGATAGTTGATGGTCGGCAAAATCACGCCAGTATACATCGTGAGCACGGCAAAAATGGATTCGATCGCGCCAGCCGCTCCCATCAGATGTCCTGTCATCGATTTGGTGGAACTGATCGGCACCCGGTATGCGCGCTCGCCGAAAAATGTTTTCAACGCCGCTGTCTCAAACCAGTCGTTGTACACCGTGCTGGTCCCGTGTGCATTTACGTAATCGATTTCATCGGCCGTGAGACCAGCGTCCCGTGCTGCCATCCTCATGGCCCGAACACTGCCCTCCCCGTTTTCCGCCGGTGTGGTTATGTGATAGGCGTCGCCTACCGTTCCGTACCCGGCCACCTCCCCGTAAATCCTCGCGCCTCTGTTTACGGCAGACTCCAGGGATTCCAGAACAAGAATGCCTGCCCCTTCACCCATTACCAGTCCGTCCCGATTCTTGTCAAACGGGCGGCATGCCGTTTTGGGATCAGGGTTGGTGGAGATGGCTCCCATCGCGCAAAACGTGGCAATGCCCATTCGGGTCAGTGGCGCCTCGCTTCCGCCGGCGATCATCACCTCGGCATCTCCCCGCTCAATTACCTTGCAGGCGTCTCCGATTGCGTTGGAGCCGGTGGCACACGACAACACGGTGCAGGAGTTTACCCCCTTAGCCCCCAGGTAGATCGAAACCTGACTGGAAGCCATGTTGGAGATAATGAGCGGCACCGAGAACCGATGAAGGTTCTGGTATCCTCCCTGGATCAGATTGAGGAACTGCTCCTCCAGGCTCTCCAGCCCTCCGATTCCGGTTCCTACCCAGACGCCGACCTGCTCGGCCTCTACGTGTTTTCCGATTTTCAGTCCGGCGTCTTTTACCGCCATCATCGCCGCTGCAACCGCATATTGGGCAAAACGGTCCATCCTTCTTCCATTTTCCAGATCGATATGGTCCCGTATATCGAATTCCTTTACTTCCGCCGCTGTCTTGGCAGGAAGATCATCGGTATCAATGCGTGTTAACAAGCCGATGGCCGATCGTCCCTGTTGGGCAGCCTCCCAGGACTCCACCAGGTTGTTTCCCAGCGGTGTAACACATCCCATTCCAGTAATGACAACGCGCCTTTTCATCCAACTACCCCCAGCATTGTGAGAACATAGGAGTTGAATTTCGACAGTCGAATTCCAAATTCCTCCATTTTCTCTTAAAAGAAAAACACCACTTTTCGCGGTGTTTTTTCCTTTTTAGACATTGGGGATTTGCCAGTCGATCTCTGCGCTGCCATGCTGCTTTAAAAAGGCATTTGCCTTGGAGAACGGTTTCCTTCGCGCACGGTTAAGATGGTGTTCAGCAGGAGGACTCCCTGTTCGGCCCATTTTACCAGATAGCGACCTCTTCCCACTTCACCGGCGCCGACACGGTTCCCTCCGGTCTTGCCCGCACGGAATAAGGCGCGGCAATCGTTCTCGCCTTCCACAGCTATCGCCGCGCCGTTTGACCAGACGCTCAAGGGTGATCTGATCGGGCATTTTTTGGAGCATGTACTCGGCGATAAACTTGTTGATGATCCGCGTTTCTTCAAACGTGTAGCGGCACTTGATGGGGATATGCACCTGCATGCCCTTGGCCCCTGACGTTTTCGCCACACTGAAGAGGCCAAGAGAGTCCAGCACTTCCTTTAGTGTCAGGGCCACCTGCAGCTCCAGCGCCTCCCTGTTCGCCACCCACGCAAGCGTATCTGGGTCGTTTAACAGAATCCATACCTTGTCTTTATAAAATGCACCCGCCACCCAATCGGGCGCATGGTTCCGGATTGATTTCTCCTCGATCCGTTCGCCCTGCAGCCCATCGGGAAAACGCCATCTCATCAGCAAGCGGTCTTTCGTATACGGCAATAGATAGGGAGCCACTCCCAACAGATACGTGATGTAGTCCAGTTTGGTCACCCCAAGCTCCGGCCACAGCAGCTTTCCCGGGTTGGTGATTTTGACTTCTTTTCCGTCGATTGTGGTGAGCAGATCATCCACCCAGATGTCTCCTGTCTGGCTTTTTCCCTATGGTTCTATGCTTCGCTGCCCGCTATCTGCAGTGAATCGTTCCTCTTTTTCCCAACTCCTGATTCTCTGGTAAATCTTTTTCCAAATAGGGCACCTTACAAAAAAAAGGCGGTGATCTTCTGTCCAAGCGCAACGTGATCCTTCATGCTGTTTTGACCACCATTCTGTTAACAGGATGTATGAATTCGGGGAGTCACAACCAGAAAAAAGATCAGCCCAATGCGGGATCCAACCCACAATATAGAGCTCTTCGGGCTGCCAAACAGTTTGGAACCCAAATCCATGTAGTCCAACCGAATCAGTCTATTTATGGAATTTCACAGTTTTACGGGGTCCCGGCTAAGCAAATCATTTCGGCAAACCAGTTGAGTTCACCCGACAGCCTGGTGATCGGGCAAGCCCTGGTCATTCCCGGTGGACGTAGGTACGTGACCGTACGTTCCGGGGATACTCTCTACAAAATTGCCTTGCGCGAAAAAGTATCTGTCAATGAGCTTGCTCGTGTCAACGGAATGAATCCGAACAATCAGCTGGCAGTGGGCAGAAGGCTGCTGATCCCGAAGAAACCTGAGCCCACCATTGAGGCGAACGCTTATTTGGAGCCCATTGGCACGGTGACATCCAAACAACTCGAAAGCGTAGCTGAAACAGCTCCCTATCTTACGTATCTGGCTACCTTCAGCTTTCGCATCAATCGGGACGGAACTTTATCACCCCCCGATTTAACAAATTTCCGTTCGATTGCCAAACAAAATAACGCCATCAACATGATGGTTGTAACCAATTTGGAAAAAGATCAGTTCAGTGCGGAACTGGGCAGCATTATTCTGAATAACGAACGGCTTTCGGACAAGCTGCTAACGAATATCATCACGACAGCGAAACAGTTTGGTTATAACGATATTCACTTCGATATGGAGTTCCTTAAACCAGCGGACCGGGAAGCCTACAACCGCTTTTTGCGAAAAGCCGCCAAACGGATCAGGGGGGCTGGATTCCTCATCTCTACAGCGCTTGCCCCGAAAACAAGCGCAACCCAAAAAGGAGAGTGGTATGAGGCACACGACTACAAAGCCCACGGTCAAATCGTCGATTTTGTCGTCCTCATGACGTATGAATGGGGTTATTCAGCGGGACCGCCTATGCCAGTCAGCCCAATTGGTCCGGTTCGCAAAGTCATCACCTATGCACTGACCGAAATGCCAGCATCCAAAATCATGATGGGACAAAACCTGTATGGTTATGACTGGACACTTCCTTATAAACCAGGTGGAAAGTACGCGCGTGCCGTTAGTCCGCAAGCTGCCATCGCACTAGCCAGAAAAGAACACGTTCCGATTCAGTATGACAGCAAAGCAGAAGCGCCCTTTTTCAAGTATACGGACGACGCTGGAAAAGAGCATATTGTTTGGTTTGAGGACGCAAGGAGTATCCAAGCGAAAATCGATTTGATCAAAGAGCTAAAGCTGCGGGGAATCAGTTATTGGAAGCTTGGGCTCTCTTATCCGCAGAACTGGCTCCTGCTGGAAGGAAATTTTCGGATCAAGAAAAGGTAATTTTATCTAAAAAGCACCGCTGCCACAACAGCGGTGCTTGCCTTTATTTTCGATACAACGGATAAGCCACTTCCATGGGAACTTCGATGAACACGATGCGGAGGTCCTCACCCTCAACTGCCTGTAAGACTACCTCAGCCTTTTCATCCGTCGACACGACCACAAAGTCTCCCTTTTCGAGCGACGACACCTGATCGCCTTCATCTCCTCGTACCATCCCTTCTCCCCGTACCACCACAGCGGCAAGGGCGTTACCTTCTGCCACTTCATAGACGTACGTTTTGCCAGAAGAGATATCGACGTCGTACATTTTGGCATCGGTTTCCAACGAGATCGGGGCTCCTTCGCCGATCACCGTTTTTACCTGGACACCATTTGCTTCGTGAATCGGGAATTGCTCATGGTCGTACTGATTGTAGGTCGGTGTCTGTTTTACTGCCTTGGCCAGATGCGGCTCAAACCAGATTTGAAACATCTCCGATTTCTCCGCCAGCTCTTCGGCGTGATAGGCACCGGAGCCCGTCTGCATGACCTGGGCACCCCCGGTGGTCACGCGCTGGATATTGCCCAGCGAATCCTGATGTCCAATTGTCCCACGAAGAACATAGCTAATGATTTCAAAACCGGAATGCGGGTGCAGTGGAATTTCAAACGTCTTCTTCGCGGTGGCCCATGCCCAGTAAAACAGGGGACCCACTCGTTTTACGGCTGTCTCTTCATGGGGAAACGCAATTGGCTTGCTCTCTACAATTTGGCCGTCTCCGAAATGCCCTTTTCCTTGCTGCTCCAGATTGTATACCGTAATGTTCATGATTGATTCTCCCTTTCTTTGCTCCGAATTAGAACAGGACATATGCTCCTGGACCGATGAGGGCTACACCAATGGCGACCGCAATCAGGGTCAGATTGTATTCATAGCCGTTTTGCGTCACCCAGTAACCGTTTTGCCCATGTACTTTTACAATTGCCACCATCATGGTAATCGTAATCAAGGCCGCTCCTGCCCAGGTAAAGACGCCTGCTGCAAACAGGGCACCGCCCAAAAGCTCGCTCAGGCCGGCGATGACTGCCATCGCGACGCCAGGTTTCACCCCGATTGATTCCAGCCATCCGCCGGTTCCCTTCGGCCCGTAACCGCCGAACCAGCCGAACAATTTTTGCGCACCATGTCCCATAAACGTCAACCCTACCACCAAACGAATAATCAAAAGACCCAGATCCATCATGTGTGATTCCTCCTAAATTTATCATGTAGTATTTTAAAATTGTATATCTTTAATTTAAGATATATGGCATGAATTCAACCGTTATGATCGATGATCTCTACATGAGAGGCACCTCACTTTTTGTATTTTATCTTGAATCAAAATATCTTAAATTCAAGATATTATACGTGAAGTTGTTTTGTCAAGGTTTTTTAAAAGCTTTCTTGCGCCGCACGCCCCAGCTTTTTCAGCAGTTGAATGGCCATCTTCTTCTCATCCGGTTCGAGACCGCTTACCGCACGTTCAATCACTTTCTCATGCTGCGGGAAAATCTCCTGAAGCAGCTTCTCCCCCTGCTCTGTCAGTTCAGCAAAAATAACGCGCCGGTCTTCCGGACATGGTTTGCGCACCAACAGATTCTTCTTCTCCAGCTTGTCCACGACATAGGTAATGTTGCCGCTGGAGATCAGGATCTTTTCCCCGATTTGCTGAAGCGGTTGAGGGCCTTTATGATGCAGCAGCTCCAGAACACCGAATTCGGTTGGATTCAGTCCGTGACTGCGGATATCCCTGTGCGTATGGGCCATCACCCAATTGTGTGCGCGGGCCAGCACAATCACCAAATCCAACGACTCGCTTCTCTGATTGTCTGTCATTCTCGTCACCTCCCCGTCCAACCATTGGAATATCTTAAATTCAAGATAATAATAACGAAGCAGCTTCCTTCTGTCAAATCAAGAAACACCGCCGGACATTTTGGCGGTGTCTGTTGTTTATCTGTCTGCTTTGGCTGGCCTTCTGTCCATCAGCCAGTCGGTTCCTGCCACTTTGCCTACCGATGCCATCAGTGCCGAGAAATGATTGATGCCGTCAATTCCCAGGTATTCGTTCATGTTCTTGTCAAACCAATGCCCAATCGTGCAGACTCCCAATCCCAAACCGTTGGCTGCCATATGCAGATTCTGGGCGACGTGGCCGACATCCCACCAGATATAGCGGTAGGCCCGTTCCTTGTACTTGTCCTTCGTTCGCTCCACTACAGCGGTCCAGACAAAGTTCACCGCCGCGCGTCTGGTCATTTCCTGCTCTTCTGTGAACTGAAAAGCGATCTCTGCTACGTCTTCCAGTTTCAAGCCTTCCAATTCCCAGTTTTCCACGTCCAAATGGTACAAGCCAGGTTCCAATCCGATCACGTTATTTACCAGCAAGTACGTCTCGATCGGATAGAGCGCGCCTGCGGAAGGCGTGGTGCGAATCTGATAGTCGCCCATGTCGGCCGTTATCCCCTGTGTTCCCCACAGCAGGAGGTTCAATTCGTTCAGCGTGAGCGGGACCTCGGTAAAATTCCGCTTGGACCGCCGATTGCCCAGCAGCTCCCACACATCGGGAGAAGTGGGGAACTTGGGCTTGCCTAACGGAATGCGCACGGTCGCCTCTTCGTATCGCAGATAGGTAGGGGGACGCTTGGAAAAATCATATCGGGAGGCCCACCCTTTTTCCAGATCGCCAATTGCATAGGATGTCGCCTGAATGAAGTCGTTGCAAATTCGCTGCCACTCGGGATGCATCGTACAAGTCCTCCTTATGGTGTACGTATTCGATTCTTGCTAGAATGAGTATACGCCCGGATTTTCCATTAGTAAAATTATGGTTTGTAATGACTTTCATTAGATATTTCTTATGAAAATGGAGGCTATATGACGCTTGCACAACTCCAGGTACTGATCGCTGTCGCAGAGGCGAAGAGCTTCACCAAAGCGGCGGATTCCTTGGGATTTACTCAATCAGCGGTCTCGCAGATGATCAATCAGTTGGAAAAGGAATTGGGAATCACCCTGCTACACCGAAGCAGAAGCGGGGTCACACCGACCACCATCGGGGAACGCATGGTGCAGCACGCTCGGGACGTACTGCGAATCACTTCCTGCATGAAGCAGGAGGCGGCTGCTTCTCTTGGAGTGGAGGCGGGCACTCTACGGATCGGTTCCATTCCGACTGTGTCCGCCAAGGTGATCCCTGGTTTGCTTGGATCGTTTCGGAAGCTGTTTCCCCAGATCGAGATTGTGCTGTTTGAAGGGCAACAGGACGAAATCGCTACCTGGCTGTCCGGTTCAGTGGTTGACGTCGGTTTTACCACGCTTCCGGTCGGCGACATGCAAACCTTTCCACTGACGGAAGACGAGCTGCTGCTGTTCGTGCCGCAAGAGCATTCGCTGGCCGGGGAAAAGCATGTAACGTTTGCGCAAATCAAGGACAAGTGCTTTATCATGCCGAAGGACAACTGCTTTAAGAAAATGCTTCACGAACACGGCTGGGTGCCGAACGTCACATACGAGGTAAGAGATGCCGCAACGATTCTCACCATGGTGCAGGAATGGATCGGCGTAACCATCCTGCCGGAGCTGTCGATCCCCGACATGCAGCCCAAAGTGACTGGCATTCCTCTGCAGCCGAGGATTACACGGGAACTGGTGCTGGCAGTTCGCGACTACCAATCCATCTCACCTGTGACGGCTGAGTTTATCCTGCACAGCCAGAATTATTGGCGTGAAAGAAAAAGACACCCTGATCCGGGTGCCCGCTATTTGAAGAGATAAAAGATGACCAGAAACGCAGCGAAACTGATCCCATAGAACACCAGCAAACGCGTGAGGTTCTTCTTCGTTCTTGCGCTGTATTTGGCTTCCGGTGGAGCCACACCGACGAGGATGGTACCAATGCCCAATACGATGCAGAACAGTATGATGAACACTGTCATGTATATCACTCTTCCTATGAAGATTTGATTTTCTGGCTACTTCTATCATAATCATTCCTGCAGGCTATGGACCATCCAATTCGGATTTATTTTGCCCATCCAGTTATCTATTCTGTCTCGAAAAGGCTGTGATCCTATCATGGACTGGAAACCGTCTGATTCCAGCGGCACCCCTCTCTACAAACAAATTGCAGAATACATGGAGCGGCGCATTACGTATGGGGAGTTTCCCGCTGGCAGCCTGCTTCCCTCGGAACGGGCGCTGGCAAAAGAACTGAACGTGAATCGCAGCACGGTTGTGGCCGCCTATGATCTGCTGCGGGCCTCGGGAGTGATTGAAACCAGACAGGGAAGCGGGACCAGAGTAAGTGCGGATATTTGGGGCATCTCCCGGACCCGCGTGCCAAACTGGCGCCAAATCGTGGAGACCGGTTCGTTTTTGCCGAATTTGCCGCTGATTCGGCAGATTCGCAAAGAAACGATGGACAGTGACCTGATCGATCTGGCAAGCGGAGAGCTGTCAGCTGATCTGTTTCCTGAGAAATCCTTTCGCGAGATCCTGTCCCAACAGGAATTTGACGGGCATCTTGGCTACGAGCATCCGCAGGGAAACCTGCCGCTGCGGGAAACGATTACCGCCCACGTGAAAACATGGAGAGACATCGACGCCACCCCGTCTTCCATCCTGATTACCTCCGGGGCGCAGCAGGCGCTCTACCTGATCGTCCAGTGCCTGCTGAAACCAGGTGACGCCGTTGCCATTGAAGATCCTTCCTACTGCTATTCGCTCCCCCTTTTTCAATCGGCAGGGCTGCGCACCTATCATCTCCCGGTTGACAAATACGGGGCCAATCCAGAGGACCTGGTCGCCCTGCATCGCAAACATCGCATCAAAATGGCATTTCTCAATCCCAACTTCCACAACCCCACAGGAACCCTCCTCGATTTCTCGCGAAGAAAACGGTTCCTGGAGCTCTCTGCGGAATTCGGGATTCCCCTGATTGAGGACGATCCCTACAGCGTCACCTCATTTGAGGGTGAAAAAATCCCAACTCTCAAGTCGCTGGACCGAAACGGAACCGTTCTCTATATCAGTTCATTGACAAAAATGGTTGCCTCAGGCCTGCGCATCGGTTGGATCATCGGGCCGCAAACCGTGATCGAACGACTGGCGGATGCCAAACAGCAGGTTGATTTTGGCCACAGTATTTTTCCTCAGTGGATCGCCAACCGGTTCTTGTCATCGGATGATTTCCCCCGGCATCTTGCCATGCTGCGCGAGGAACTGAAAGAAAAGCGGGATTTGACCGTGTCGGCTTTGCATAGCTATCTGGGAGATGAAGTGGAGTTTGTCCCTCCTCAAGGTGGAATTCATCTCTGGTGTCAACTGAAGCATGCACAGGACGATTCCCGCTTGCTGAAAGCGGCGATTAAACGCGGTGTGGTCTTTGTTCCCGGCAGCGTGTTGGGCTCAAAGCAAGGGTATGCCCGCTTTACCTTTGGCCGGGCCGAGAAGTGTTGGATAGAAGAAGGGATTATGCGTTTTTCTCAAGCTTTGCGAGATGTAATTTCGTAAAAATGGTTTCATTGCCAAAAAAGGGTATCCTGCCATTGAAACTATGATTATAATGTTTCTAGTTTCGGTGAGGGAGGAACTCTATCTTGAAAAAAATACTCTGGTATGTCATGTTGCTTTTGGCAGTCTCCATCTCTGGATATAGTATCGTGCAATACTTCTTTTTTGGTGCCGAAAAAGCAGGGTTTATGGAGATGAAAGAGGATCAGGCACTGCCCAGCCTCTGGTATGTATGCTTGTATGTCCATATCATCGGAAGCAGCATTGCATTAGCCTCGGGTCCCTTTCTCTTTCTTGAGAAAATCAGAATCAAGCGTGCATGGTTACATCGGCGTATGGGAAAGTTTTACTTCATCGGAATACTGTTCGGTGGTTTATCTGGATTATTTTTGGCCTTCTATGCGACAGGAGGCATGCTGGCGAAATCAGGATTTGGGATGCTGGCGATAATCTGGTTACTGACTGGAATTCGAGCCTATTCACTTATTCTGCAAAAGAAAGTGGACCAACATCGAAGCTGGATGATTCGAAATTATTCCTTGAGTTTGGGTGCTGTCACCCTCCGTATGTGGCTGCCACTCTTTCTAATCCTGTTTGGAGGAAAGAACTTTGAGACCAGCTACGCGATCATCTCCTGGTTAAGTTGGGTTCCTAATCTTTTGATTGCTGAGCTATTCATAAACCGAATGAACCGCAAATTCTTTCCATCAGCGTAGGATCGCAGAGAACCTACTTCCCCCCGAACCACACTTCGTAGAGCAGCTTGATCCCCCGCTCGATCTCATCCGGCGCAAGTCCGCCAAATCCGATGAAAAATTCTTTCGGCTCCTCTTTCGGCGGACGGAGCCAGGTAAAGGATGCCGGAGACATGCGGATTCCCTCCCTTTTTGCCATCATCGCCAGCTCTTGTTCCGAATGAGGGCTGTTGACCCGCAGCAGCACGTGGAGTCCGGCCCCCTTGCCGATGATGACTGCCTTCTCCTGAAAGGTTTTTTGGACAGACTCGATCAGCACGTCGTGTTTTTTCCGGTACACCTTGCGCATCTTTCTGATGTGCGACTCCCAATACCCTCTTTCCATAAAAAGCTGCAAGGTCTTCTGGTGCAATGGAGATGCGGACTGCTCGAAAAACAGGGTGTACTCGAGCTCGTGATACACTTCAAGCAGTTGTTCCGGAAGCACCATGTAGCTAATCCGTATGGCAGGTGCCAACGGTTTGGAGAATCCCCCCATGTACACCACGTTGGTCTGCGGCAAAAGTCCCTGCAGGGAAGGAATCGGTCTGCCGTGGTAGCGAAACTCGCCATCGTAATCGTCCTCAATGATGATGCCGTTCACCTGGTTCGCCCACTCCAGCAGCTGCAGCCGCTTGGCGACCGGCATCAGCATGCCCCGCGGAAACTGGTGGGACGGTGTGACATACACCAGCCGAACTCCACTGTCATACAGCTCCCGTATGTTGATGCCATCTCCCTCAAGCGGGATCGGCACAACTTGAAAACCGTGCTGCTGAAACGTGGTGGAGATCAACGGATACCCAGGGTCCTCCACTCCGACTGCCGCTGCTGTGGTCCATTTTTTCAGCAGCAGGCTTATAAATGTGAGCAATACATGTGTACCCGCCCCGATCAGGATCTGTTCCGGTGAACACCTGACCCCTCTGAACTGATGAAGATACCGGGCAATTTCACGCCGCAATCCCAACTCCCCCTGTGGGTCCCCATAGAAAAGCAATTCCTTCTGTTCCACTCGCAGAATCTGGTTAAACAATCTCCGCCAGATCGGAAAAGGGAAGTAGGTAAAATCGTTTTTGGACAAGTGAAAATCATATCGATAGACGGTGGCATCCCGAGCCGGGTATTTTCGCCTGTCCTTCAAACCGGACGCGCCCGCCTCTCCATCCCCCAGATGCAGATAAGGCTCAGGCAATTTCTGAACCAGATACCCGCTCCTTGGCTTGCTCTCGATAAATCCTTCGGCCAGAAGCTGATCGTACGCCATCTCCACAGGCGTCGTGCTGATGTCGAGAAAATCGGCCAATTTGCGAACGGAAGGCAGCGGCGTTTGTTCTGGAAGCCGACCGGAGACGATTTCGTTTTTGATATAGGCATACAACTGAAGGTAGAGGGGCGTATCGCTGTGATCGTCCAATCGAGGTATGAGCAGCATTCGTGATCTCCCTTGCAACTGTCCTTTTGTTTTTATCAAATCTGCACATTTTCCAGTATACAATGATCCGATATGATTAGCATAAAAACGATTCAGGAGGCCCACACCGATGCAACAGCCGCAACAAACAAACAGGCCGGTGCGTTTTTTGGAAGGACATACCGTCTACCTCCGGCCAGTCGGACTTGATGATACCGATTTATACTTCCACATGCTGTTTCACCCGGAAGTAAGAAGGTTAACCGGAACGCAAAAGAGCTTTACGCGGGAACAAATCCATCGTTATATCGAGGCAAAATCGGAGGACTCTTCCAGTCTGCTGTTACTGATCGCGCTGCGGGAAACCGACGAGGTGATTGGCGATATTGCCCTGCAGAGCATCGACATCTGCAACCGCAGCGCCAACATCCGGATTGCCTTGCTTGAATCACATCAGGGCAAAGGCTGCGGAAGCGAAGCACTGACTCTGATGCTTGACTATGGCTTTGGCATTCTCAATCTCCATCGGATTGAGCTGAATGTCTTTGCCTACAATGCACGCGCGGTGCACGTCTACGAAAAACTGGGTTTCAAAAAGGAAGGAGTCCAGCGGGACGCTCTTTACTACAACCACCAATATCACGACTCGATCCTGATGAGCATTCTCGAAGACGAATTCCGTGCAAGACAGAAAGCAAAGACGCCCTAGGCCAGGGCGTCTTTTTCTAGGTAAATCGGAACGTATATAAGTTTCTGATTTACATAAGAAAAACTACGGCTCTGCTGTCGCCAAAGGGCTCGGCATCGCCGAGTTTTTCTAATACGGATTGGTTTTTGTGCGTGAGGGGTCAAACATGTCGGCAATCGCCGCATAAATATTGGGCGGATATTCTGCAAGCCGGTGGCACAGATACAAGTACCACTCTGTACCGTAGGTCAAATACAGCCTGATGTTCCTGCCGTTCCCTTTTAACCGCTTGCTCACGTCGGGACGTATTCCATACAGCATCTCCATCTCCACGTGCGGGAGAGAAAGATAGTCTCGTTCTTCCACTGCCTGAATGATTGTTTCATCATGTGTAGCAATTGAGAGGGAATGTCCGGCTTCTACACATCGTTCCACCATCTGCAGATACCGGTCGTTTAATTCCTCTGAGCGCATCATCGCAATCTCTGTCGGTTCCTTGTACGCCCCTTTTACGATGCGTATGCTCCCCGGATACTCCAGCAGTTCCTGCAGATCGGTCAAGGAGCGATGCAGATGGGCTTGAATGGTGATACCGATGTTGCTGTGGCGGGAAGCGAGCTTTTTGTACAGTTGGATGATGGCCGAGGTTTTCGCAGACTCCTCCATGCTGATCATCAGGGAAGAGCCAGATCTCTTTGCCGCTTCTGCCATTTCTTCAACATGATGCATGGCCAGATCGTGATCTACCAGTAACCCGAGATGGGATAAATCAAACGAAATGGCGGCTGGAACTCCGCGCTCGCCACTCTCTCTGATCAACGCCAGGAACTCGTCTTTGGCACGGATGCATTCTTCCCTCACCATCGTATTCTCG
>VAPR01001037.1_pt1 | contig 15256 bp, 16 predicted proteins | sample 3380701 | NCBI WGS metagenome assembly VAPR01 (sample SAMN11536904, study PRJNA540576) | hot springs metagenome | isolation source: hot spring wet sediment | place: Spain: Lobios | collected 2014-01 | reverse complement strand
TCCACATGCCCTATAGTCCCTATGTTTAAATGAGGCTTCCTCCTCTCAAACCTCTGCTTGGCCATAACTATACCTCCTTAAACTTTTAATCACATTCCTTTCGCTTTAGCCTTAATACCCTGAGAAAGAGCCTGAGGCACCTCAGCATAGTGTGAGAACTCCATGGTAAACGAGCCTCTACCCTCGGTTATAGACCTCAGATGCGTTGCGTAACCAAACATCTCGGCAAGAGGAACCTCCGCCCGTATGGCTTGCAGATTGCCTCTGAGCTCAGTTCCTATTATCTTTCCCCTTCTTGAATTTAGATCACCTATTACAACACCCATAAACTCTTCAGGCACCACAACCTCTACCTTCATAATAGGCTCAAGTATCACAGGAGAGGCATTTCTTACTGCATCCTTAAACGCCATAGAGGCTGCAATCTTAAAAGCAAGCTCCGATGAGTCCACCTCGTGATAGGAACCATCATAGAGGGTAACTTCAACATCAACAACCGGATATCCAGCAATAACGCCGGTTTCCATTGCCTCCCTAATCCCCTTCTCAATTGCAGGTATAAACTCCTTTGGAATCACGCCACCTTTTATCTCATCTATAAACTTAAATCCGCTTCCTCTTGGAGCAGGAGCAACCTTTATCTTTACATGGCCGTACTGACCACGTCCACCCGTTTGACGTATAAATTTTCCTTCAGCATGAGCAGTTGTGGTTATGGTCTCCTTATAGGCTACCTGAGGCCTTCCAACATTTGCATCAACCTTAAATTCACGCTTAAGCCTATCAACTATTATCTCAAGATGAAGCTCTCCCATTCCAGAAATAAGCGTTTGCCCAGTTTCCTCATCGTACCTGACCCTAAAAGAGGGATCTTCAAGAGCAAGCTTGCTAAGGGATATACCCAACTTCTCCTGATCCGCTTTTGTTTTGGGCTCTATAGCTATCGAGATAACAGGTTCAGGGAAGGAGAGGCTCTCAAGCACAATTGGTCTATTTTCATCGCATAGCGTATCACCCGTAACCGTATTTCTAAGACCAACAGCCGCAGCTATATCTCCTGCGTTTATCTCCTTAATCTCTTCACGTTTATTTGCATGCATCCTAAGAAGCCTTCCTATCCTCTCCTTTACCCCCTTTGTGGAGTTAAGCACTGTGCTTCCTGAACTTAGCTTTCCAGAGTACACCCTTAAATAGGTAAGCTGACCCACAAAGGGATCCGTCATTATCTTAAAAGCAAGCGCAGAAAACGGTTCGGATTCATCGGGGTACCTAACTTCTTCCTGATTTGTATTAGGGTTAATTCCCTTAACCGGAGGCAAATCAAGAGGAGAAGGTAGGTAATCTACAATCGCATCAAGAAGAAGCTGAACACCTTTGTTCTTAAAAGCAGAACCGCATAAAACGGGAACCAGCTTTAACTCAATCGTCCCCTTTCTTAGAACCCCCTTTATTTTCTCTTCAGATATAGGCTCTCCATTAAGGTAACTCTCCATTATCTCTTCATCCAAATCAGCAAGTGCCTCAATAAGCCTTTCCCTAGATAAACCCACCTGATCCTCTACATCCTCAGGAACAGGAACGAGTTCATACTTGGCACCAAGAGACTCCTCATCCCACACGGCAAGCTGCATTCTTATGAGATCTATTATCCCCTTAAACTCGTCATCCTTAAACCAAGGAATCTGAATTGGAACCGGGTGGGCATTTAACTTGCTCTTAATCTGCTCAACAACCCTAAAGAAATCAGCCCCAACCCTGTCCATCTTGTTTACAAAGGAAATTCTGGGAACCTTGTATCTGTCTGCCTGACGCCATACGGTCTCAGACTGTGGCTCAACCCCTCCAACACCGTCAAATATGACAACCGCGCCGTCAAGAACCTTTAGAGATCTCTCAACCTCGATCGTGAAGTCCACATGTCCGGGTGTGTCTATTATATTTATCCTGTGATCACGCCAGAAACAGGTTGTGGTAGCAGCAGTGATTGTAATTCCCCTTTCCCTCTCCTGTTCCATCCAGTCCATTGTTGCAGTGCCTTCGTGAACCTCACCCAACTTATAGGTTAAACCGGTATAAAACAGTATTCTCTCAGTGGTCGTTGTCTTCCCCGCATCTATATGTGCTACTATTCCAATATTCCTTATTCTCTCCATAGGTATCTTACTCACCTTAAAACCTCCTACAACCTACCACCTATAATGAGCAAAAGCTCTATTTGCTTCTGCCATTCTATGTGTGTCTTCTTTTTTCTTAACCGCTCCACCCCTTCCCTGAAATGCATCCAGCAGCTCAGCAGCAAGCTTTTCTTCCATAGATTTTCCCTGCCTTTCCCTGGCAGCATTTATTATCCACCTTATAGCAAGAGATTGTCGCCTAAAAGGATTAACCTCCATAGGAACTTGATAGGTTGCCCCACCAACCCGACGCGATCTTACCTCAAGTACGGGTTTCACATTATCAATGGCAGAGCGAAATACCTCCAGTGGGTCTTTTCCAGTCTTTTCACCCACCATCTCAAGTGCCGTATATAGGATTTTCTCAGCTTTGCTTTTCTTCCCATCATACATAAGCGAGTTTATAAACTTTGCAACAGTTACATCCCCGTATCTGGGATCAGGAGGTATCTGTCTTTTTGGAACCGGACCCTTTCTCGGCATCTTAGTATTCCCTTTTACTTAGGTCTTTTAACACCATATTTAGAGCGACTCTTGCGCCTGTTCTCAACCCCAGTTACATCCAGCGCACCCCTAACAATGTGGTACCTTACACCGGGCAGGTCTTTAACCCTACCACCTCTGACCAACACAACAGAGTGCTCCTGAAGAGAATGCCCTTCTCCAGGTATGTAACCCGTTATCTCTATACCGTTAGTTAGCCTAACACGAGCAACCTTTCTAAGAGCAGAATTAGGCTTTTTGGGTGTTGTGGTATATACCCTTACGCAAACCCCTCGCTTTTGAGGACATCCCTGAAGCGCCGGGGCTTTGCTTTTCTTCTGTACTTGCTCTCTACCCTCTCTGACTAACTGATTAATTGTAGGCATTAACTCCTCTCTTGCTTTGTTGATCTGTCAAAAGTGAATCTTTAAATATTTGCATAAAATTTAAATCTTGTCAAGAAGCAAACAGCACACAAAAACAAAGATATTAAAGCTAATCAGGTGGAAAATCTTCTTCAGCTTTTTTCCTTGCTAGTACCTTTTCGGCACCTATTGGGGTAAGCGGGGATAAGTACCAGCCGGGCTTCCACCTCTTATCCTTAAAGCCCTCGAGTTCATCCTGGGTTACCCTGATCAAAACACCAACGTAACCCATTACCTGATCTATAAGAGGATTACCGGTTCTAAGGTCAGGAACCTTATCCGGCTCACACTTCCAACGCCCTGGGGATAGATTGAATAACTCTATACACCTGTCGAACTCAAACCTGTACCTTGGCTCTTTATTCTCCAGTGTTTTTGTTTCCATCTCTAGGTACCACACCTCAGCCATCGCTACTGTGTTCTCCGAAAGTTATTTATTCTAATTATTATAATTAAATAACGCGCTTTAGCAATAACCCTAAAGATATTTAAGCGCCTTCTTTCCTATATCCTTTCTGTAGTAAAGAGATCCGTCGTCAATCTTTGAGACAGCACTGTATGCCAGATAAATAGCCTCAGGTATAGTCTTTCCAAGAGCAGTAACACTCAACACCCTTCCTCCATCTGTAACAATTTTTCCGTTGCTAAAAGCCGTTCCAGAATGAAAAACAAAAACATTTTCCATAGCTTCGAGGTTTTCCAGTCCCTTAATTTCAATCCCCTTCTTACAGTCACCAGGGTATCCCCGCGATGCCATAACAACACATACAGAAGCCTCATTTTTCCACTCCACGATCTCTTCTGAAAGTCTCTCATCAACCACGGCATTAAGCACCGGAACAATATCTGACTTCATTCTTGTTATAAGAACCTGAGCTTCAGGGTCTCCAAATCTGGAGTTAAATTCCAAAACCTTTGGCTCTCCATCTTTTATCATAAGCCCTACATAAAGGACTCCTTTATATCTCCTCCCCTCTTCCCTAAGAGCATTTATGGTCGGAACAACTATCTGATCCATTATCTTTTTATAAACTTCAGGCGTAACAACCGGGGCAGGAGAATAAGCCCCCATTCCACCGGTATTTGGCCCCTGATCCCCATCGAGCAAGGCCTTATGATCCTGAGAAGTTTCAAGCGGAACAATAGCCTCTCCATCTGTAAATGCAAAAAACGAGGCCTCTTCTCCTTCCAAGAACTCTTCGATCACAACCCTGCTTCCTGCATCACCAAAGATTCCTCCCCTCATCATGGCATCAAGCACCTCAATGGCTTCTTCTTCCGTGTGACATACCACAGCCCCCTTACCAGCAGCAAGCCCGTCAGCCTTTACAACAAGCGGTGGCTTTACCTCTTTTACCCATCTAACCGCATCCTCAAAACTGTAAAACGTAGAGAAGAAAGCTGTAGGGATTTTATATTTTCTCATAAGGTTCTTAGCAAAAACCTTACTGCTTTCGATTTCAGCAGCTAACCTGGTTGGACCAAAGATTCTAAGTTTTTCTTCGGTAAACCTATCTACTATTCCAAGTGCCAAAGGAAGTTCAGGCCCCACTACTGTAAGCTCAATACCCTCAGCCTTTACAAACCTGATCAGGTTCTCTATATCAGTAGCCTTTATATTTACACACTCCGCATGTTTTGATATTCCAGCATTACCTGGAGCACAGAAAACTGCCTCTACAAGTGGGCTCTGCCTTATCTTCCAGCAAAGAGCATGTTCCCTTCCTCCACTTCCAACTACGAGAACCTTCATGAACCTATAACCTCCTTACAGAAACAGATTTAATTTACCATACAAAAAGAAGAATTCGTATGGTTTCAGGCTCTACTCAACGGTAACAACCTTGGCAAGATTCCTTGGTTGGTCTATATCCGTTCCCCTGTAACTGGCAATATAGTACGCTAGAAGCTGAAGCGGCACAACAGAAATAAGAGGACTCAAGAGGTAAGGGGTTTTAGGGATTTCTACAAACCTATCCACCCATCCGTAAAACTCATTCACACTGCCCTTCGATGTAAGAAGTATAACTCTTCCCTTTCTCGTTTTTACCTCCTGTATGTTTCCAACCAGCTTCCTGTAAAGCAATTCATCCTGAGGAGCAACCACAACAACAGGCATCTTTTCATCTATTAACGCTATGGGGCCATGTTTCATTTCCCCTGCAGCATACCCCTCTGCATGTATATAGGAGACTTCCTTTAGTTTTAATGCTCCCTCAAGTGCGATTGGATAGTTTAAACCCCTTCCCAGGTATATGAAGTTTTTGTACTTGTAAAACTCTCCGGCAAGGACGCTAATTTCACTATCCAACCTGAGAACATGTTGCAAAAGCTGTGGCAAAGCAAGAATATCTTTAATAAGCTGCAAAGAGTAAGCATCTGTCAATCTGTTTCTTGATATACCCAGAAACAGGGAAAGTAAGTAAAACACAACCAGCTGTGTTGTAAAAGATTTTGTGGAAGCAACCCCTATTTCGGGTCCTGCATGAGTATATATAACCACATCCGATTCTCTTGCAATTTTGCTGCCAAAAACATTTGTAATCGCAAGCGTTTTTGCCCCTCTCCTTTTTGCCTCCAAAAGAGCATAAGAAGTATCAGCAGTTTCCCCAGACTGGGAAACTGCTATAACCAAGGTCTTCTCATCAACTACAGGTTCCCTGTAGCGAAACTCTGAAGCCAAATCCACATCCACAGGGATTCTAGATAACTTCTCAATCATGTATCGTCCAACAAGACAAGCATGATAAGAAGTACCACAACCAATTGCCACTATTCTATTTACATCAGCAACCCAGGAATCCTCTACTCCTTTAAAAAACACCCTTCCCTCTTCCAAAAAAACCCTTCCTCTTATAGTATCCAAAACAGCCTGCGGTTGTTCGTGTATCTCCTTTAGCATAAAGTGTTTATATCCACCCTTCTCCACAGTTATGGGATCCCAATCTATGGGAAAGATATCCCTTTTTACCTCTCTTCCCTCAGAATCAGTAATCCTGAATCTGTTTTTCTCCAAGATAGCAATGTCACCATCCTCAAGTAAAACCACATTTCTGGTAAAAGGCAAAACAGCCGGGATATCAGATGCCAAAAACACCTCACCATCTCCAATTGCAAGTATAAGGGGAAGGAACTTTCTAATCCCCACCACCTTATCAGGCTCCCTTTCAGAGATAACAGCCACCGCATACGTTCCCTCCAATAACTTAAAAGCCTTCCTTACGGATTCTTCAAGTGAAAACCCCTTAAGAGAAAAATCCTCTATAAGGTGTGCTATAACTTCTGTATCTGTATCGGAGTTAAAATGGTATCCTTTTCTTTTTAACTCATCTTTCAATTCCTGATAGTTCTCTATTATCCCGTTGTGAACCACCACAGTTTTTCCCGAAACATGGGGATGAGCATTTCTTTCACTTGGAACTCCGTGGGTAGCCCACCTCGTATGCCCCAATCCAGAAGAACCACTTAAAGAAACCCCCTCCAGCCTGCTTAAAAGATTTAACAGCTTCCCTTCACTCTTTACTATCCTTACCCCACTACTTCCTAAAACAGCAATACCTGCAGAGTCATACCCTCTGTATTCAAGTCTTTTTAGCCCCTCTATCAAAACATGAAGTGTTTTATCAGGTTTACCTATGTAGGCTATAATACCGCACATTTAATCCTTTTCTTTCTTTCCTCTGGGTCGCCTTTTCCACTCCTCAATTATAACCTGCCTAGCCCTACCTATTGCTAAAGCCCCAGGAGGAACGTCTTTCGTTATGGTAGAACCAGCCCCAGTTGTAGCACCTTTTCCCACTTTTACAGGAGCAACAAGCATCGTATCACTTCCTATAAACGCATGGTCATCTATTGTGGTTTTGTGCTTATCAAAACCGTCATAGTTGCAGGTAATCGTTCCGGCACCGATGTTTACTTCACTGCCAACACAAGCATCTCCTATATAGGAGAGATGGGGAACCTTTGACTTTCTTCCAATGGTTGACTTCTTGATCTCAACGAAATTGCCAATTTTTGCACCACTCATTATCTCCGTTTCAGGACGAATATGAGCAAATGGACCAATGGCTACATCGTCCTCTATTCTTGCCTGTACTATGTAACAGGAAAAACCAACGGTAACCCCATTTCCCAAGAAAGAATCCTCAATCCAGGCAAATGGGCCTATCTTACACCCACTTCCTATCCTTGTTTTACCGTAGATAAATGTATTAGGATATATAATAGTATCAGCTTCGATAAGAACCTCAGGTGATATGTATGTAACCTCGGGATCTATTAGGGTTACCCCAGAGAGCATAAGCTCTCTGTTAACTCGATTCTTAATAATCTGCTCAGCTCTGGCAAGTTCGAGACGATTGTTTATGCCCAAGACCTCACAAGCATCCTCTGCAACAATTCCTAAAACAAGTTTACCCAAACCAGAAGCTACCTTAACTATGTCCGGTAAATAGTACTCCCCCTGCTTGTTATCAGAACCAATCTGCTCAATTGCTTCCCAGAGAAACTCCGAATCCACACAGTACACACCTGAATTGATCTCTTTTATGTTTTTTTCCTCTAAAGTCGCATCTTTCTCCTCTACAATTCCAACTATCTCACCACTAGAGCCCCTTAAGATCCTCCCATAACCATAAGGCTCTTCAACAACCGCTGTAATAACAGAGATACAGGCCCCTGCTTTTCTATGAGCATCTACCAACCCCCCTATAGTTTTAGCATCTATAAGAGGAGAGTCCCCATTAAGTATAACTATTTCCCCTCTAAAACCTCTTAACACCTCCTTTGCGCATAAAACAGCGTTTCCGGTACCAAGTTGTTTAGGCTGAAAAACATATTCAATACCTTCAGAAAAGCCCATTGCATCCTTAATTGCCTCTGCACCGTATCCAACCACCACCACCGTTCTTTCAGGAAGCAGTTTCTTAACGGTATCCATAACATAACCCAGCATAGGACGTTTAAATATAGGATGAAGCACCTTTGGGATACGTGAATTCATTCTTCTTCCAATTCCAGCTGCAAGAACTATCACAGCAAGTCCCATATCTAGACCCTCCCGTACCTATCCTCTAGTCTTACTACATCATCCACCTCGGGAGTAGATACCTCAAGCACATAGCAATCCTCAACAGCGGTCATCCTGTGCTTCGTAAGGGGAGTAATCCTTACAGAGTCACCGGGGAGTATCTTTATAACCTCCTTCGGTTTTCCTTCATCCTCAATCTCTAGAATCATGGTGCCTTTTTGAAGGTAAAACGTTTCATCCTTTACCCTGTGAAACTGATAACTTAGACTATGTCCTTTCCTGATAAAAAGTATCTTTCCCACGTACTTCTCCGTATAAGCCCACCATAATTCATAACCCCAGGGCTTTTCAACCTTCCTTACAGCATTTATCCTTCTTTGTCTTATTCTTTCCTCATCCATAATCCACTTACTTTAGCAAGGGAAATTCTAGAAAGGAATATCATCGTCAGAGGTGAACGATTCCTCTATATCCTCTATGTCTTCTGGAAGTTTCTCCTCTTCTTCAATAATTGCTGTTTCCCCTTTATCATAGGGGCTAAGTATCTGCATATTTTGAGCAAATACCTCAGTGGTCCATCTTTTTCTGCCTTCCTTATCCTCCCAAGAGCGGGTCCTAAGTGTACCCTCTATATAGACCATCTTACCTTTAGATAAATACTCCCCACATATCTCAGCCAATCTTCCCCAAGCTACAATACGATGCCACTCCGTAAATTCCTGTCTGTCACCGTTTTTGTTTGTTCTTGTTTCCGTGGTAGCCAAGGTAAAATTGGCAACTGCCTGTCCACTCGTTGTATACCTGATTTCTGGATCACGCCCCAAATAACCTATTAAAATTACCTTGTTTACACCTCGCATTTATCAATTTCCCCCATCCTTTTTGCTGTTTTTACTTGAGGGAAGTTTATCATCACAAATACGGAAAATCCAGAAGGACCAACCCCCTACTTATTAAATAAATGTCCCACCAAAGAGAGAAATTGAAATAGAATCCTTCCCGTTATTCCCCAAATCGTATAGCCTCTGTACTTAAATACATAATCCTTTATACGCCTTCCGTCCCTCTCCACAGTTCTTATACTAAGGGTTCCCGGTTCTTTTAGAAAGGAAAGTGGAATCCAAACGACTTCTGCTACCTCTTTTTTGTTTTCCCTTATCTCTACCCTATCCGTAAGAAAAGCAACAAAGGGAGAAACAACATAGTGTTTTGCTTCCGGATTAACCGGATTAAAATCATCAAGCTCCCCCAGGATAACCCCTTTCTCCCTTATATCTATACCAGTTTCCTCAAACGTTTCACGAATTGCGGTATCAAGCTTATCTCTATCCTCTTCTTTCATCTTACCACCGGGAAAAGCCATATGACCTGAGAAGATATCGCTTGTGTTCTCGGGTCTCCTTATAAGGAGGATAAAGTACTCTCCATTCTCTTCTCTAAGAACTATCATAACTGAAGCATGTACAAAAGTTCCTTTTTCTCTTACCTTTAGACTTTTTCGTCCTTTTATGATCCTTTCAATATCTCTTAGTATTGTGTTGTTGGAAGGCATAAATACTCTCTTATTTATTCCGTGCTTTAAAGCCAGAGGAACTAAATCTATTTTTTTGATCCAGATATCTCTTAAAAACGCTAAAAGTAGCATCATCAAATAAAACAAAATAAACCTTTTCTATTGAAGATTCACCATCTAGATGCTCCAAAACGGTATCTATCATAACCTCCGCACACCTTTCTACCGGAAATCCTCCAACTCCGGTTCCAATTGCAGGAAAGGCAAGCGTTTTAATGCCCTTCTCCTCAGCTCTAAGGAGGCTGTTTTTTGTAGCTTTTCTAAGAGAATCCTCACTTACACTACCACCAAGATGCATTCCAGCAGCATGAATAACGTATTTTGCTTTTAGGTTTCCAGCTCCCGTAACAACTGCTTCTCCCAGAGGAATTGGACCCAGTTTATCACACTCTGCCTGAATCACATCTCCACCCTTTTTCCTTATAGCTCCAGCAACCCCACTTCCAAGGAAAAGGCTGGTGTTTGCAGCATTCACTATGGCATCAACTTCCATCTCAGTGATATCACCTTTTACTATCTCTATCTTTTCTATGGAACCCATGGTAAAACACCCCTTTAGATATTTTACAAACCCATCCCTCAGGGAGCAACAAATTCGTTTGTATTGCAACTAAAAAGCACAAACGATATAAGTTATCTAACTTGACATCTTCTAACAAACTATTATTAATTATCAAAAGTTGAATGTATATAAGATCAAAAATCTTAATTTTGGCTTACAAGTTATGGCCTTTCCCTTTAAAAGGAGATGCTCACTTTGAAAGCATCGTATATAAGTACGATATTTCATGTGTTATTAACTTCTATGGAAGAGCAAATCTGCTCGCTAATATACTCTCGAGCTTAACCGAGCAGGATCTCCCTAAAGATAAATTTGAAGTTATTCTTGTAGAAGATAGAGGAGGGACAAAAGAGGGAAGAGAAATCTACGAAAAATTCAAAACCTTAATCAACATAGAGTACTTCGCACTAAATGAGAACTACGGGAGAATGGGATACTCAAGAAACATTGGATTATCAAAGACAAAAGGCAAATTTATCTTATTCCTTGACGATGACACAATAATCACACAGAGAGAATTTCTCTCAACGCTTATTAGTGAGTTTGATAGTAGCAAGGCTGATGCTATAGTACCACATGGTAATGCAAGTTATTGTATGGTAAAGGATAAGTACCACTATCATGATCCCTATTTCCCTACAAATCGTTGTGTAGCCTACCGTAGGGAAGTACTACAGGAGCTTGGTGGCTTTGTTTCAGAAATCATAGGACAGGAAGACGTTGAGCTTGCCATAAGATTTATCGCCTCAGGCAAGAAATTCCATAATTCTAGAAGAATTTTCTATATGCATCCACCTCTAGTTTTTGAAAAGCTCAATAAAGCTGCAGCCGTTGGTATGTCATTTGTTAAGCTGAAAAACAGATATCCATTTTTTATATGGTTAATACTCCTTATAAATGGCCTGAGATATTTACCCTTATTGCTATTCCCCATAAACACAAAACTAAAGAACCAAGGAAAATTTAGCCTCGGCTTTTTAGTTGGAGTCTTATACTCTATAATTGGCAAAGAAGTCGAGTATAATTAGAAAATATGAGAGGAAACAACCAAACGAGTTTAATTCCATGCAATTAGTTAGAAGACTTTACCCATATAAAGACTTATTCTTAGTATTTACTTGGCGTGAGTTTACTATACGCTATCGCCAGTCTATTTTTGGCATTCTGTGGGCTATACTTCAACCCCTTAGCATGATGATATTATTCACCTTTATCTTTTCTTATGTCCTCAAAATCAAACTAACAGAATACCCCAATGTACTATTCTTTTACGCAGGTCTTCTGCCTTGGACATTTTTCTCATCATCATTAAACTATTCAGTATTCAGTCTATCAAATCAATACGATTTAATTACAAAGATTTACTTTCCCCGCGAGATTATACCCCTATCTGGAATCTCAATCGCTCTTCTAGATTATTTAATAGCTTCCCTCATCTTCTGGATCATGCTACTGGTATATAAAATTCATATCACATGGAACGTCCTCTGGATAGTTCCGCTCTTCATACTACTATTTCTTTTTACCACCTCGATGTCTTTGCTTCTTTCAAGCATTAATGTATATTACAGAGATGTAAAACTGGCCACAGGATTTCTTATCCAGCTTTTATTTTTTGCTTCTCCAGTAATATACTCAACCGATCGAATTGAAAAAAAACTGAAAGTCATACTGTTTCTAAACCCGCTTACCTTTATAATTGAAAATATGAGAAGATGCATACTAGAAGGAAGAGGAGTAATACCTTGGCAGTTTATCACAGTCAGCCTTATCATAGGATTCATTTATTTCTTATCTTATAGATTCTTCATAAGAATGGAACGAGATTTTGCAGATGTTATCTAGCAACATCATCGAACTTAAAAACGTATGGAAGAAATACTCTACAAAGGATGTATTCCATAGATCATTAAGGGAAGATCTCCTCAACTTTATCAACACAAAAGATGGTAACAGAGGAAAATCCCTTAGAAAGGACGAATTCTGGGCATTAAAAGATATAAACATCTCGATACAACAGGGAGAATGTGTTGGTTTATATGGTCCAAATGGCTCAGGGAAAACAACTATTCTAAAGCTGATAGCATCTGTTACCTATCCAACCAACGGAGAAGTTAAGATTAAGGGGAAGATAGCTCCCTTGATAGCGGCTGGTGCAGGATTTCATCCTGACTTAACCGGTAGAGAAAACATCTATATGAATGGAACAATTGTTGGCATGACAATAAAAGAAATTAAAGAAAAAATAAATAATATAATAGAATTTTCCGGAATTGATAAAAAATTTATCGATATGCCGGTAAAGAAGTACTCCTCCGGAATGTTTGTAAGATTAGGGTTTTCTATTGCAATTCACAGTAGTGCAGACATTCTCCTAATAGATGAAATCCTAGCAGTAGGAGATGAGACTTTTCAACGTAAATGCATTGATAAACTAAAAGAATTAAAAAAAATCAATAAAACAATAATTATAGTATCGCAAAATAAGAAACGCATGGAAGAAGTAGTGGATAGGATAGTTTTTATCAATAATGGAGAAATAGTAGATGACCGTTATTTAAAAAGTATTGCAACCTCATAGATAGAATAGAGAAATGTTTAAAAATCCAAAAGTAGCAATAGTTACAGTCAACTGGAATAAAAGAGATTACGTTCTTAATCTCCTAAATTCCCTTAAACATATAAACTATGATAATTACAACATTATAGTTGTTGATAATGCATCCACAGACGATTCGGTAACAGCTATAAAAGAACACTTCCCCAATGTAAATCTAATAGTAAATTCGGAAAATTTGGGAGGAACAGGTGGATTTAACACTGGAATAAAATATGTACTGGAAGCAACAGATAAATATAAATATATCTGGCTTCTAGATAACGATGCAGTAGTAGAAAAAGACACCCTTATAGAATTAGTAAACGTAGCAGAGAAGGATGAAGCTGTTGGTATTGTAGGTTCTATGATTATGGAGTCCGACAAAAATTTCATTGTGGAATTGGGAGGCTTCGTTAATTGGTCCAATGGCACGTGGAAACCCAACTTAAGAAACCATAGAGCAGATTACCTTAACTTAGAAGATGCGGTTGAAGTAGATTATGTTGCTGCATGTTCAGCTTTAATAAGGGTTAAAGTCCTAAGAGAAATAGGAGTTATGGACGAAAGGTACTTTCTGCATTGGGATGATATAGATCTATCACTTCGAGTAAGAAAATCAGGTTTCAAAGTAAAAGCTGTTCCAAAGTCAAGGGTTTGTCATGGGGTAGAGAACAAGCCTTTTAATATACTTTTTGTTTACTACGATACCAGAAATGCCCTTTTAACTATTAGCAAGCATAGAAATGGGCTTGACAGATTTATTAATATTTTTAATGTCTTACGAATAGCTACAAAGGGTATGATTTACTCACTTTTAACAGACTCCAGTTCAATTACTAAGTGCATATTCCATGCCATCTGGGATTTCGTAAACAATAAATTTTATAGAGCAGATATTCCGTTAGGAATGGATCTATCTATTTCGTACAAAACAAGGTACTTACCAAAGGATTTAAACATATCTAGCAGCTCTAAAATTCTAATACTTCCTAATGGAACACATTCGGAGATTAAAAAACTCGTTGAACTTATCAGATCTCAAAGCACAAATTGTCATATATCACTGTTAGTACAAGCTGACCGAGCAGAACTTTTTAGAAAACTTCCAATAGACGTTTTAATAATCTTTGACAGCTTAAAACAAACAACCCTTAGATTGATTTCACTTTTTGGTAAGCTTCTTTTACATAGATACGATATCTGTATAAGTCCCACTTTATATCCACTACCTTTCTCCTATGCGGTTAATAAATATTTTCTCTATGACAAAAACAGTGATCTTTTCTTCGAAAGTAAAGAGAACTTATCTTCTTCCTGGAAGTTAATTCTAGCCTTTTTAGGAGGTGAAATACTTGCTCTTTTTCTTATGCCGATAGTATATTGCGCAAGTTTTAAATACAGATCCATTGATAACCCTAATTTAGAAAAGCCTTTTAATACAGCGAAATACAATGAACACTAAACTACCCAATTTCTTTATAGTAGGGGCAGCCAAATCCGGGACCACATCCTTATATAATTATTTAATCCAGCATCCAGATATATATCTAAGCCCACTTAAAGAACCCAAGTACCTATCTTCATCTGCGAACAAATTTCCGCACAAAGGACCAGGTGATATTTATGTTGATAATATGGTTATAAAGACATGGGATGAGTACTTGCAACTGTTTGCTGGAGTTAGAAATGAAAAATGCATAGGTGAAGCTTCTGCTGATTACCTATATTTCTACAAGTGTGTTATTCCTTTGATTAAGATAATTAATGCTGAAGCAAAAATAATAATAATTTTAAGAAACCCGATTGAAAGAGCTTTCTCTGCATATAAACATCTTGTAAGGGATGGGAGAGAGATGTTATCCTTTGAAAAGGCTCTAGATATCGAAGAACAGAGAAAAAAAGAAAATTATGAATTCATCTGGTTTTATAAAGACGTGGGATTTTACTACAACCAAGTCAAAGCATACCTAGAAGCATTTGGTATAACAAGAGTAAGGGTGTACTTATTCGATGATTTTTCAAAAAAGCCTTTTGATATTATAAATGATATATTCAAATTCCTTGAGGTAAATAAGGACTTTATTCCAGATATGTCTCCAAAGTACAATGTCTCTGAGGTACCACGCATCAAATTCCTTCAGAGATTTCTAATGAATTACAACCATCCCATAAAAAAGCTATCCCGACCCATACTACTTAAAACAATAGGAAAGGAAAACACAGAGAGACTCGTCAATTATTTTAAAAAGAAGAACAAAAAGATTATCAATCCTAAAACGAGGGAATATTTAGCCCAACTTTATAGAGATGATATTTTAAAATTACAGGATTTTGCTCTGTTGCAAAGATATAGATAAGTAGCCTCCTTAAGGTATAAATTAAGTATGATTGAGTACACCTTAAGGAGGCAA
>VAPR01001033.1_pt1 | contig 15275 bp, 12 predicted proteins | sample 3380701 | NCBI WGS metagenome assembly VAPR01 (sample SAMN11536904, study PRJNA540576) | hot springs metagenome | isolation source: hot spring wet sediment | place: Spain: Lobios | collected 2014-01 | reverse complement strand
GAACGGCTTCAGCCGTCAGGGCACAAGTTCCAAGACGGCACGCCTGTCAAAAAGCCTCTCCCTAAGACCTGAAGGAAGGGGTCTCGGAACGCTCACGCCCCTATCCTTGCGACAGAGCAGCTTCAGCCGTCAGGTACAAGAACGGGACTTTTCGAACGCCCTCAAGCTGGATCGAGTTGGCAGGAACCCCTCCGTCGCTGGCGAAATAGAACCCACCTATGGCTGTGGTTGACGAACTTCAGAAGGCGCGCCAGACCGCCGAAGAGGTCGCCGCCGAAGAACACAAGTTCGAGGACGGGTTCACTTTCCGAACCGTTCTCGGACTTCTGTTTGTGGCGTTTGTGATGCTCCCAGGAAGCATCTACATGGGTCTGGTGGCGGGCGTTGGCTTGGGCGCGGCGGCAGAATGGGTCACGATTGTGCTGTTTGCGGAGGTGATGCGCCGCTCGCTCCAGCCGCTGAAAAGGCAGGAAATTTACATGCTCTACTACATCGCCGCGTCGCTCACGGCGATGGGCGCGGGTGCGTACGGTTTGTCGGGCGGTCCGCTCCAGTGGAAAATCTGGGACCAGTTCTTTGTGCAGTCGGCGCCTGCCGCGCCAATTGCGAAGGAGATTCCTGCATGGGCGGTGCCTGCCCCCGACTCGGAAGCGTTGCGATTGCGCACCTTCTTTCACCCTGAGTGGGCACTTCCCCTGCTGGTGCTGCTGATTACAGAGATTCTGGGGCGTGCGAGCTGGCTGAGCCTGGGCTACCTGATGTTTCGCGCGACCTCCGATGTGGAGCGGCTGCCGTTCCCGCTGGCGCCTGTGGCAGCCTCCGGCGCTCTGGCGCTCGCCGAGGCAGGGCGCCGCGAAGAATCGTGGCGCTGGGGCGTGTTCTCCACAGGCGCGGTGATCGGCATGGGCTTCGGCGTGTTCTATGTGGGCATCCCCGTGTTCACAGGGGTGCTATTCGGAAACGCCGTAACGCTTATCCCTATCCCGTTTTTGGACCTCACTCAGAATGTGGAGAACGCCCTGCCCACCGCCATCGTGGGCGTTTCCATCAATCTCGGTGAGGTGCTGGTGGGGTTTGTCCTCCCCTACCAGATTCTGATTGGCGCTGCCATCAGCTCGGTGCTGACCTATGTGGTGGCGAACCCGATCCTGTATCGTGCAGGTCTCATTCCCAGCTGGCAGCCCAACTCGCCCGCCCTGCAGACCAGGCTCTCGGCGGACCTGGACTTCTGGCTGGCGATTATTGTGGGACTGCAGCTGGCGGTGGCAGTGATTGGGGTGATGATGGTGATTAAAACCGTGCGCGAGTTTCGTCAGGCGCGGAACCTGCATGCGCGCGGCGCCACACCGCCCCCCGGACGCGGCGACCCGCCCCTGTGGATTCCAATCGGGGTCTGGTTCGTCTCGGTGATTGCCTACATCATGCTCTGCCGATGGCTTGTGCCCGACTTCCCGCTGTGGATTGTGGGCGTGTTCGGCTTGCTCTGGAGTCCACTCAATAGTTATGTCTCCGCGCGAATGATTGGCATCACGGGGCATGGGGTTTCGGTGCCGTTCCTGAAAGAGGTGGCGGTTATCAGCAGCGGCTACCCGAAGGTGGATATCTGGTATGCCCCACTACCCCTCTACGACTACGGCTGGGCGGCGCAACGCTTCCGTGAGGTGGAGCTCACCGGCACGAAGTTCACCAGCATCTTCAAAGCGGAAGTGGCGATGTTTTTCGTGATTCTGGTTGCCAGCTTCCTGTTCTGGTCGTTCTTCTGGAGCGCCAGCCCCATCCCGTCCACGCTGTTCCCGTATGCGCAGAAGATGTGGCCCTACTATGCGCAGATGGAGGCGGTGTGGAAGCAGATTAACCGACCCGATAGCGCGATGCGCGATCTGGTGCTGGGCGCGCTGAACATCCCACGAATCGGCGCAGGGTTCATCGCAGGGCTGGCGTTGTTCTGGGTCTTCAACACCTTCAAGCTGCCGATTCTGCTCTTCTATGGTCTGGTGGGCGGTGTGGGGCAGTTGCCTCATTTCACGCTCCCACGCCTGCTGGGCGCGTGGCTGGGGCACCGCTACTTCAAAAAGCGTTTCGGCGAAGAAAACTGGTTCCGCTATGCGCCCGTGCTGCTCGCAGGCTTCTTCTGCGGCATGGGGCTGGTCGGCATGCTCGGTATCGCGCTGGCGCTCGTGGCGAAGTCGGTCTCCGTATTGCCCTTCTGATGGGCTATAATTAGAGCATGGAGGGATTCCGAATGAAGAAACATCTCTGGATGTTAGCACTCGCGATTGCAGTGGGGTTTGGGTACGGGCAAGGCAACCCGCCCAAGGCTCCTGTTCTGCCCGAAAGCACTCACAAGCTGGAGTCGGAGCAATTAACGAAAGTAGCGAATCTTTTATCCAAAGCCAGCTTTGAGGAAGCCAGTCGTTTAGTGAGCGGAATTGAGATTGCGAACCCGATACGGGTCTACGCGAGCTGGTTCACCATTCCTGCAGAGCAGCGAGAGGCGTTCCGCAACGCCGCGCGTCAGGCTGTGGAAAACTGGAATAAAGCGCTTGGCGGCAACCCGCGCATCGAGTGGACGGACGATGAGGTGAACGCCGATGTGCAGATTGTGTTTGAAGAGGATGTCGCCGAGATCACAGGGGGTCAGTTCCGCCTGATGCACGGCAAAGCCAAACTGATGTTGCCTCCTGACAAAGGCGAGCGACGGCGCGTGCGCGCGCGAATTGCGACCTACATCCCCTACACCGAAATGCCCATGAGCGAGAAGGCAATTGCGCACCTCGTTGGGCAGGCGATCGGCACCTACCTGGGGCTGGGTGAATCGCAAAAAGACAACGAGATTATGGGTCCCGTGTGGAACACGGAAGACCTGCCGACTGCGCCTGCCGAAAACGAGGTGCAGGCAGTGCGGGCGCTCATGCAGGCGCGCAGTCAGCTGATAGACTTCACCAGCCGGCGCGTGGCGGTCTACATGCCCAAACCTCGCATTGAGGTGGACCCGCTGGAACACGACTTCGGCAACATTATGCAGGGCGAGAAGGTCAAGTTCACCTTCCGAATCCGCAACACGGGCGATGCGCCGCTGGAGATTACCGCACGCCCCAGCTGTGGCTGTGTTGTGCCTCAATATGACCGCGTGATCCAGCCCGGTCAGGAGGGGAAACTGGATGCCGAGCTGAATTCGGCAGGGTTCCGCGGGGCACAAATCAAAACAATTCAGGTCACCAGCAACGACCCCGACCAGCCGAACCTTACCCTGCGCCTGACCGCGTTTATCCGCACCGCCGTGGAAGTGCGCCCCAGTGAGATCGTGCAGATGAGCCTCAAGACTGGCGAGCCGACCGTACAGGAAGTGGAGATTGTCTCCAACGCCGACCAGCCGCTGGAAGTGCAGGAGGTCGTGGTGAACGCGCCCTACGCCAAAGCCGAAGCCCAAAAAGTGGACGACAAGACCACCAAAATTATTATCACGGTGAACCCCGACGCGCCTGTGGGACGCGGGAACTTCATGGTGATGGCACGCACGAACCTGCCCTCTGCGCCTGCGGTGAATATCAATGTGATGACCGAGAAGGGCATCGTGACCACGCCGACCACTGTGTTCTTCGGCGCGATTGGCTCCGCCACGCCCCTGCCCGTTGAGCGAGTCGTTACCCTCACCCGAAGCGACAGGGGCTTCCAGGTGAAAAAGTTTGAGGTGGACGACCCGAATATCGAGGTCAAGCACGAATCAGACCCGGAGGGCAAGCAACATCGGTTCATCCTGCGCTATAAGGGCGGCTGGGCGCAGGGCACGATCCGACGCACCCTGCGCATCGAAACCGACGACCCCCAGCAGTCCGAGATTCGCGTGAACCTGATGGCAAACATCCTGCCCGCAGGTTCGTAAGCCCTGTTGTAGGGGCGCACGGCGGTGCGCCCCTACTTTGAATCCTTCTGGGGGGTCTCTTTCAACGGCACAAAGTAGCCGAACTCGTAGGTTCGCTCCACGCCAGGCGCCATGAAGAAACGAAAGCCGTACACGGTGGCAATCGCGTTCTCTTTTCTCAAAAGGGTTTCGCCTTCTTCCAGGAATTGGGCAGTGTCTAACTCGTCGGAACCCCTGTCTTCCGAAAAGATTAGCATTGGGGTACCTCGGCTGCTGTCCGTGAAGAGCGCGGTGCGGCGCAGCTTTTTGGGCGCTCCCAGCAATCCAAAACCGCTTTCCGCAGGTACAGCGGTCTTTGTGTCTTCGAGGTCCCATACCGGGAATATCCCCCTGAAGGTAGTGAATCGGCACTCGCTTGGGGGGTCGAGCAGGCGGTTCGGATGCGGGAACAGCGGTTCCAAAGCGTGTTCAAAGGCTTTGCGTTGTGGGAGGGTCAGCGTGCGCAAAGGCAGGAACTCGCCTGCCAGCACCGCCTGACGCTGGGCAGGCGTGAGCGTCGCCCAGAAACGCAGCAAGGGCAAGTTGCTCAGTGGCTCTACGGGGAAATGCACGGCAAGCATAGAAAAGCCGCGGAAAACCCTGTTCTCCAGCAGCCACTGGTAGGGCTTCTCGTCCAGCGCGGCAGCGAAACGCGCGTAGTCGTCTATCGTAAGCGTGCCCTCTTTCTGGAACTTCGCCTCCAGCTCGCGAATGGGCGCTTCGGGCGGCTCCACTGCACGCCACTCCCAGTATCGCTTGCGACGCACCAGAAGATAATCCCCCTCGCGACGCATCCAGTGGGTATTCTGAAGCGATTGAATGGCAGCGAGAGGGGTCGAGGTGTCAATCAGAACCTCTAAACCCAGTCGGTACGCATCTGCCACAATAGGCACCCCGTATTGCCATGCAATCAATTCCAGCTGCTGAGTGGGCATCACGAAGCTGCGCATGTATCGTTGCTCCTGAAACGGCTGCCAGTCGGGTGGGCGTGGCGTGCGATTGGGCAAAGGTTTCAAACGCTGGAGCCATGAACGCAACGACTCCGCCGACTCGCTCCACTGGTTCCACTCCTGCGTCAGGCGCGACCGATCCGACACGATTTCGTCCAGAGACACAGTGGTCTGAAAGAGACGATGTTCGCACCGCGGCAGGGCTGGTTGAATTGTCTGCTCCTTCTCCACCCCCAGCTGGCAAAGAATCTCACTCGAAACGGACGAGAGTCGGTAGCCTACGCTGAAACGAAGGATTTTCCTGTTACGGAGATACTCACGATACCATTCCTGCTCTTCTGTGCTGGGTTTTTCCAGCTGTGCTTTGCGCTGAGCCTCGTACCACTGCCCAACAGCAGGCGGTATGGCGTTGACCCCTGCGCTCGGATGCGTGCTGTAAGTCAGCACTTCACCTTTGAGCAAACGGCTAATGTGCGCCTGCGGAACGATTCCGAGCAAAGCAAAGAGGAGATTCGTTTCCTCCACTGGCGACTCAAGGGCTGAAAGATGAACGAATTCGCTCCTCAAGGCTGCTTCGCTGGCACGCCCCTGCTGTTTTTCCAGTTCCTTTTGAATCGCTCCAATTCGCTGTTTGCGCTGTTCGGGGGTCATTGCCAGCACGCGGCGTGCAGTTTCTATGTACGCTTCTACGCCTTTGCGTTTGGCTTCCTGCGCGAGGCGGGTTGCCTCTTCTTCCAGTTCAGTCTCTTCAGAAGGGCGCTCTATCCGATAGCCATCCTCGTAAACCTCCCAGCGCATGCGGAACAGCTTCGCCAGCATCGTCAGCACCTCATGCGCGGGACGGTTCTCCACAAAAATCGCGACCTTCTCGTTCCGAAAGCGGTCGGGGCACACCAGCGGCACGCCTACCTGCTTTTGAATGGCTTTCAGCGCGTCGGGGAGCGTTTCAATTCGGAGCCAGACCGTGATGGGCTTCTGCAAGCGGGCGTCTTGCGATAAATCGGCGACGGGAGGCGTCTGTGCCAGCCCAACCCCCAGCATTAGCGTCCCTATCAGCATCCAGAACCGTCGCATTGAGTGAACCCCCTGCAAAATTTTATTGTGATGTATTGTACCTGTCTGCTACTCGGAGTTTCAAGGGGGAGATTCATGCTCAAAAACCGTACCAGAATATGGCATAACCCCCATGATGTGGTACACAGCATGGCGCGTCGTGAAAGGCGTCATCGGATACGCCTTGTGGCGGTTAGGGTTGCGATGGAGGCAGCTGCCTGTCGGTCAGCGGTTTGCGCTGACGATGTTCGTGCTGATTCTGCTGCTCCTGTTTCCCTACCAGTGGTACACTCTCAACCATTTCAAACAAGCCCTGCAGACCCAGCAGGCGATGACCGTGCAGGTGCAGCTCAAAACCGCGCAGGCGCTGTTAGACCACGACACACAGGCGCTCTTGCGCAACTGCGAAGACTACTCGGTGTGGGAGGAATTTCGAGACGCTATTCTGGAACGCGACCGGCGCTGGATCCGTGTGAATGTCGTGGATTGGGCGCATCGGCATTTCTATCTGGATGTGGTGGCAGTGTTCGATATGCGTGGGAAGCTGGTGCTGTCGACCTCCATACTCCCCCGTCCGATGGCAGAGCCACCACACCCTCTTTTTCGCAGGGCGCTGAAAGGTTCCAGCGGCGTGGGCTATATGCGAATCGGTTACTCCATCTATCAGGTCGCCTATGCGCCTGTGCTGGGCGAAAACTATGCGCCGCCGCAGGGGGGCGTGCTGCTGATGGCGAAGCGCCTGGATGATGCCCGCCTGACCCGATTATGGGGACATCTGGGCACGCGCGTTGCCCTGCGCACGCAATCCCCGCGACTCAATGACCCAAGCCGCTACGAAGTCGCCCCTGAGCTTTCAAAAGAGGGCGAAGTGGAGGCATGGTTACCCCTTTATGATACAAACCGCCAGCTAATTGGCTACCTGCATGTTCAGCCGCCTCAGGAACAGGTGCAACATTTCCACCGCTCCGTCAAGGAAGCCCAGCAGTCTCTGCTGCTGGCGGGGGTTGGGATTACCCTGTGCGCCAGCCTTGTGATGATAGGTTTGCTAAGACGGCATCTGCACGCTTTTGTGGCGGCGGCGCACCAGATCGCGCAGGGGAATCTATCCGTGCGCGTGCCCTATCCTGCGCGGGATGAGTTCGGCGCGCTGGCGCGTGCTTTTAATCACATGGCAGACCAGCTTCAAAGTGCGTTTGAGAAACAGTCGGCGCAGCGTCAGGAGATCGAACAGCAAAAAGAGGAGCTGGAGCAGCTCTATCAGCAACTTCAGGAAGCCAACCGCGAACTGGAATATTTGAATCATGAGCTGGCGGAGGCGAACCGTGTGCTGGCGCTGGCAGCCACCACCGACGGCTTGACAGGGCTGAAGAATCACCGCGCGTTCCACGAGGCGCTGACCAGCGCGGTGAAGATGGCAGAACGCCTTGGGCAGCCGCTCGCCCTGATTATGCTGGATGTAGACCACTTCAAGCGGTTCAACGACACTTTCGGGCACCCTGCAGGCGACGAACTTTTGAAGCAGGTTGCAGAAGTGTTGAAGCGTTTCGCCCGCGCTTACGATGTGCCTGCGCGGTATGGGGGCGAAGAGTTTGCACTGCTGCTGCCCAACACAAACTTAGAGGAGGCGTTGCGCGTTGCCGAGCGCCTACGCCAGCAGATTAGCGCGATTATCAACCCCTACGCGCCCATCACCGCCAGCCTGGGGGTGGCAGCCTATCGGCATGGGAGCTCGCCCGCAACGCTTCTCTATGAAGCCGACGCGGCGCTCTATCAGGCAAAGCAGGGCGGTCGGAACCGCGTGGAAGTCTATCGCGCCGAACCGCCCCAGGAAGCCGCCTAAGATTGCGGACACGGAGCCATCGCTTGACCGCCGTGGTGTTGGGGGGGTGCGTCGCGCTCAATCGGCGCGCCCACAAGGTTGCCCCACTCAGTCCAGCTGCCGTCGTAGTTGCGCACTTCGGGGTAGCCCAGCAGATATTTCAGCACGAACCATGTGTGCGCAGAGCGCTCGCCAATGCGGCAGTAGGTAATCACCTTCTTGTCGGGTGTAACGCCCAGCGACTCGTAGAGTTGGCGCAGCTCTTCAGGCGATTTGAAAGAGCCGTCTTCCCGAACTGCCTGCGCCCACGGGATGTTTATCGCGCCCGGGATGTGTCCCCCACGCTGAGCGGTTTCCAGCAAGCCAGGCGGCGCCAGTATCTCGCCCGTATACTCCTGGGGGCTACGCACATCCACCAGCGCGACATCAGGGCGGTTCAAACTCTCAAACACCTGCGGGAGCAGGGCGCGTAAGGCGAGGTTCGGCTCCTTCGCGCGATACTCCGTGCGGGGATAGCGCGGTACTTCTTGCGTGATGGGACGCCCTTCCAGAAGCCACTTCTTACGCCCACCGTCCATCAAGCGGACATCCTCATGCCCATATAGCTTCAGCAGCCAGAAGGCGTACGCCGCGAACCAGTTGTTGTTGTCTCCATACAGGATAATCGTGTGGTCGTTGCGAACACCATATTCACTCAGCAGGGATTCCAGCGCTTCTCGCGAGAGAATATCGCGCCGCACGGGGTCCTGCAGCTGGGTCTGCCAGTTCCAGCCGACGGCGCCAGGGAGATGACCCTGCTCATACGCTGTTGTGTCCACATCTACCTCCACAATCCGCACACTCGGAGCATCCAGATGCTCCGCCACCCAATCGGTGGTCACCAGCACAGACTCGCGATTCTCCACAGCCATTCCACCTCCGATATTTAGCATGGCTAAATTATACCCTGAGGGCGCCACGACTTAACCTTCGGGCACTTCTTCAAACACGCGGCTGAGAGAGATTTTCCATATCAGGTAGGTGGCGGCGAGCGTAATCAGAAACAGCAGCCATGCCATCGCGCAGGCGTGCCCGAACCGAAAGAACTGAAACGCATTCTGGAACAGATAAAGCGCGTAGAACAGGGTGCTGTTTTCGGGACCGCCCTGTGTGGCAATAAAAGTCTGCGTGAAATACTGAAACGCGCCGATCACTCCGATAATCACCATGTATTGAATCACGGGAGCAATCTGGGGCAGGGTGATGTGCCGAATGAGCTGCCATCCGCGAGCGCCATCGATCAGCGCCGCCTCGTAAAGATGGCTGGGCACGCCCTGTAGCGCCGCCAGATAGATGACCATCACGCCCCCAATCGCCCATAGATCCATCACAATAAAGCCCCACTTGGCGGTGGCGGGGTCCGTAAACCACAGAATCGGCGCAAAGCCCAGCTGGGTCAGTGCCTGATTGAGGGGAACCGCCAAGCCGTTTTGAGGGTTCAGCACCCACAGCCAGAGGAACGCCGTCGCCACCGCAGGCACGACCGACGGGAGATAGAACAGCGTGCGGTAGAGCGCCTGCCCCCGCAAGCGCTGATTGAGCAGCAGCGCCAGTCCAATCCCCAGCACCACGCTCAGCGGCACCTCGATGAGCATAAAGAGCGTGTTGCCCACAGAGCGCCAGAAGTAGTCCGCATCGGCGAGCAGGGCGCGATAGTTTTCCAGCCCCACCCATCGCGGTGCGCCCAGCACCCGATAGTCCGTGAAACTGAAGTAGAGGGTCGCCAGAATCGGGTAGAGCGTGAAGAGCATGAAACCCGTCAGCCACGGCAGTACGAACAGGTAGCCGTAGAGCGTGCGTCGGGTTTCAAGGCGCATTTCAATCTGAGATAATCTCCCAGCGGAGGTCCATCTCGTCCCGGTCGCCCAGCGCCTGGCTCAACAGCGCCACAACCGCATCGTCCTGAATCAGGTGGAGCGCGTCGCGGTGGATGTAGTAGTCCTGGTCGTTTGCGCTCTCCTCTTCCAGCGCTTCTTGCAGGGCGCGGAACTGCACCTCGTTGAGTGTGCCGATTAACGCTCCCGTTTCGGTGTCATAGAGTCGGACGAGCATGAGGTTCTCCCTCCTCACTCATAGGCAACGGCGACGGGTTCGCCTCGCCGTGCCGATTCGTAGCCTGCGAGTGCGACAGCGGCAGCGCGATAGCCATCCTCACCCGTTGCGAGGACACCTCGCGGTTCGCCTGCCACCACGCGCAGGAACTCGTCTATCATCAGCGCGTCGATGTTGTCGCCCCAGAAGACCTGTTTGATTCGCCCCGCGCGGTCGTCATAGTGGAGCAGATACTGGGCGAACATATCCATCTCGATAATCCCTTTGGTGCCGATGGCGGTGAGCGTTACATCGCCCCATGTGGGGAAGGTTTTAGGGCGCGACCAGCTGGCGTCCAGCGTGGCGAACAGCTCGTTTTGCAGGGTCAGAGTGAGCAGGGCGGTGTCGTCGTAGTTGCCGTGAAACATCTGGTTGCTGGTCTCGGCGTACACGGTGGCGATTTCCTGTCCTGTGAGCAGGCGAATCAGGTCGGCGACATGCACGGTGTGGTCTATCATGGCGCCGCCGCCCGCCAGTTCCAGATCGTTGAACCAGCCGCCGGGGTTGGAGCCGCGGTTCGTGCCCCTTAGTGCCAGCAGCTCGCCAATCGCGCCCGCGTCGATCAGTTGCTTCATTTTCTGGAAGGCGGGGCTGAAACGGCATGGGAAGGCGGTGAACAGGTGAACCCCTGCGCCCTGAGCGGCGGCGAGCATCGCCTTGCCGTCTTCCAGACGGGTCATGAGGGGCTTCTCGCAGAGGATGTGCTTGCCTGCGGCGGCTGCCATCTGAGCGAGCTGGGCGTGTTTGGCGTTCTCGGAGCAGATAATCACCGCCTGCACCTCCGAAGCCAGCAGCGCCTCGTAGCTGTCAAACAGCGCCACGCCGTACTGTTCTGCCTTCGCCTGCGCCCGCTGGCGGTCATGGTCGGCAATCCCCACAAACTCCGCACGCGGGTTCGTTTTCAGGCAGTGCGCGTAACTATCGGCGTGCAGGTGCGCAAAACTCATGATGCCCACTTTGACCTTCATCGCTTGACAACCCTCCCTGTGCGTGCGGATTCAATCGCCATTAATGCGATGCGCACGGCTTCCACGCCGTCCGTTACGGTGAGTTCGGGTGTGGCGCCTGTTTTGTAGCAGTCCACGAAGTGGCGCAGTTCCAGATAGTAGGGGTTCTCCACAGCGGGGCTTTCGGGGACCTGCACGCCGCCGGCGCTTCCCTCGTCGGCGCGGGTGGCGAGGCGCAGAGCCACCTGCTGGGCGGAGTCGTATTCCAGCATCCCTGCGTCGCCGCAGGCTTCCAGCGTCACGCGGAAGCCGCCCGGATCACACCATGTGCCCTCCACATGGGCAATCGTGCCGTTCTGGAAGCGGAGCGTGACCAGGGTGTAGTCCAGATGATTCAGCTTGCGGAAGGTGAGCGCTTTGGCGTAGACGCGCTCCACCTCGCCCAGCGTCCAGCGCAGCCAGTCAAAGTCGTGAATGATGAGGTCTAAAATCACACCGCCGCTTTTTTCGAAATCAGCATACCAGTCGCTTTTGGTGATGGGGAAGTCGCCCCCGCGTCGCGTGCGGATGATTGCGGGCGTGCCAATCGCGCCGTTCCGAATCAGCTGGTGCGCCATGCGGAACTCCGGGAAGAAGCGCAACACATGGGCGGGCATAAACAGGGTGCTGTGTTTGTGAACCGCCTCGGCGATGCGCTCGCAGTCTTCTATGGTGCGCGCCAGCGGCTTCTCGCACACGACGGCTTTGCCCGCCTCAATCGCGGGCAGAGCGTATTCCGCATGGCGATAGGTGGGGGTGCAGATGTCTATGATTTCACAGCACTCCAACAGGGCGTTAAACGACGAGGCGACCGGCACATCGTATTGTTGACGGAACGCCTCCGCGCGGTCCGGATGATGGTCGTACACCCCTGCGACTTCCACATCGGGCATCTGGAGGTAAGCGTCCATATGCTGGCGCCCCATCGTGCCCAGCCCAACGATGCCAACCTTGACCATAGTTCGCCTCCCTTTTCGCGATGGTGGAGGAAAATCCTGCTACGCTTTGCTTCGGGCAGGGTTGGCGTCCACAATCACGCCGTCGAAGATGGCGACATTCGATTTGACCTTACACTCGCGCCCGACGACACAGCGCACGAGCATCGTGTCGCGCATCACGACCGCGCCATCCCACAGGATGCTTTCCTGGATCACCGCGCCTTCTTCCACCACACAGTTTTCGCCAATCACACAGTTTTCCAGCACCTTCGCGCCCGATTCGATTCGCGTGCCAGAGCCAATCACCACAGGGTAGCCAATCTCGGCGTCTTTGGCGATTTCCACATTCTCGCCGACCCACACATATTTGCGCCGTTCGGGGTAGGGCATCTGGATTTGCACGCGCCCTGCCAGCGCGTCCCAGTGCGCCTGCTGATAGGTCTTCAGGTTGCCCACATCCTTCCAGTAGCTGGAGGTGAGGAAGCCATACAGCGGCAGTTTGCGCTCAATCAGCAGGGGCAGCAGGTTCGCGCCGAAGCCGTAGGGCACGCCGTTGGGGATGAGTTCGAACACCGCAGGCTCCAGCACATAAATCCCAATATTGGCGGCGTTGGAGAAAATCATCTCGCCCTTGGGCTTCTCCAGAAAGCGCGTGATGCGCCCCTTCTCGTTGAGCAGGGCAATTCCGTACTCGGAGGGGTCTTCCACCAGCGAGAGCGCAATTGTGCAGTAGGCTTTTTTCTCCTTGTGAAAGCGCATCAGGCGGGAGAGGTCTAAATCAGTCAGGTCGTCGCCGCCAATCACCAGAAAGGTGTCGTCGAAAAAGTCCTGCACGCGCTTGACGCTCCCCGCGTCGCCCCACAGACGGTCTTCCTCCGAATAGTGGATGCGAACGCCCCACTTCGAGCCGTCGCCAAAATATGCCTTAATCTTATCGCCCAAATAATAAAGGTTCACCATAATGTCGGTGAACCCATGTTTTTTGAGCAGTTGCACCAGATGCTCCATCACGGGGCGGTTCACGATGGGCACCATTGGTTTGGGCACGGCGCGGGTCAGTGGGTCCAGCCGTGAACCGACCCCTGCGGCGAGAATCATCGCCTTCATCGCACTGAGACCTCCGAGCGTGCGAATTCAAGGATGCTTTCCGCAACCAGCGTAATCTGGTCCTCGCCCAGTTCCGAGTGGACGGGGATGGAGAGCACCTCCTGCGCGGCGCGTTCGGCGTGCGGGAAGTCGCCTTCCTGATAGCCCAGGAAGCGATACGCGGGCTGCAGGTGGAGCGGGAGAGGGTAGTAGACCGCGCTCTCGATGCCGCGCGCCCGCAGGTGTTCCCGAAGCGCGTCGCGCTGGGGGTGTCGCAGGGTGAACTGGTGATACACATGGTAATTATAGGGGCGCACGACGGGCAGGTGGGGTTCCAGCTCCGCGAGGAAGGTGCGGTAAAGCGTGGCGTGATAGCGCCGCCGCTGAGTCCATTCCTCAAGGTGGCGCAGCTTGGCACGCAGAATCACGGCTTGAATCTCGTCCAGACGGCTGGTGTAGCCGATATCTTCGTAGTAGTAGCCGCCGTTCATGCCGTGTACGCGCAGGCTGCGCACTTTGCGGGCAACCTCTTCGTGGTGGGTCAGCACCATGCCGCCGTCGCCCGCGCCGCCGATGTTCTTGGTGGGGAAAAAGCTCAGCGTGGCGACATCGGCATAGGTGCCGATAGGGGCTTCGTAGTGGCGGGCGCCGATCGCCTGCGCCGCGTCCTCAATCAGATACAGCCCGTGGCGGTCGGCAATCTCGCGCAGGGCACGCATCTCCGCCGATTGCCCGTACAAATCCACGGGCATAATCGCACGGGTGCGCGGCGTAATCGCAGATTCTACCTGTTCGGGGTCTAAGTTGTAAGTTTCGGGGTCAATATCCACGAACACGGGGGTTGCCCCCAGATGCACCACCACTTCCACAGTGGAGACGAAGGTGAACGGCGTGGTGATGACCTCATCGCCGGGCTGGATGTTGAGCGCACGCAGTGCCAGCTTCAGCGCGTCCGTGCCGGAGTTGACGCCTATCGCGTAGGGTACCTGACACAGGTGGGCTATCTCCGCTTCCAGTTGCTCCACATTCTCGCCCAGAATGTAGCGCCCGTTTTCCAGCACTTTGAGGAGCTCTGGCTCCACCTCGTGCCGAATTTTGCGGTACTGGCTGCCTAAATCTGCCATCCTGACTTGCAAAGTGTTTCGGTCCTCCTTGTCTGGTTTTACTCGGCGGCGCTGTAGGCGCGGAGAAGAGAGTTCGCGCCGAGAATAGCGCCGCGCAGGCGCACATGCGACTCGATGGTCGTGCCGTCATCCACGATACAGTCGGTGAGGCAGCAGCCATCGCCGACCTGCACGCCCTGTCCGAGAATGCATCCGTGCAAGGCACTGCCCGCGCCGATGACGCTGTTTGCGCCAATTACAGTATACCCGCTGATATGGGCGCGCGACTCGATAATCGCGCCGTTGCCGATCAGCGAGCCGGGCTCTATTTCGGCGTCGGGCGCAATATCGGCTTCGCCGTCGATGTAATAGCCCTCTGTGGTGCAGGCGCCGCCCGGTGGGAGCGCCGCTTTGACCTCGCCGCTGAGCAGGGCGCGGGTGGCACGCTGATACTGCGCAGGGCGCCCGATGTCCAGCCAGAAGCCGCGCCCCTCGGCGCCATACACGCGCGCGCCCTCCGCCAGAATCTGGGGGTAAAACTCGCGCTCAATAGAGCATGGGCGCAACGGGATGCGCTGAATAATCTCTGGCTCCATGATATAGATGCCCGCATTAATGAAATCGTCGCCTTCCATCGGTTCGCCGCGATCGGCAGCGCGCTTTTGCTCCTCGCTCGGCTCCAGAAACGCCTGCACGCGCCCGTCGTCCGCCACCTGAATCACGCCGTAGGGGTGGGGGCGTCGCACGCGGTAGAGCGTCAGCGAGACCTCCGCGCCCCGTTCCTGATGGAGCCGCACCAGCGCGCCGAGGTCAAAATCGGTCAGAATGTCGCCGTTAAACACAATCGCGCGCATGGGGGGCAAACCTTCCACTGCATTCCGAATGGCGCCTGCTGTGCCCAGTGGCTCTTTTTCCTGAGCGTAGCGCATGCGCACCCCGAAGCGGCTGCCGTCCCCAAAGTGCGCCTCGATGCGGTCTGCCAGATAGTTGGTGGCGAACACAATCTCTTCCACGCCCGCCGCCCGCAGCTGTGCCACCTGATATTCCAGAAACGGGCGATTCGCCACCGGCAGCAGCGGCTTGGGACGGCGCAGGGTCAGCGGTCGCAAGCGTGTGCCTAAGCCTCCCGCGATGATGATGCCTCGCACGGTTTGACCTCCATGTCGTAAAAAGTATACCCCAGCCCGTTGCCCTTTTACATCCTTCTGGCGCACCGTGTGGCATAAGCCGTTTTGAACTCATTTTGCCCGATTCTTTGACTAACCCTTCGTTCGACGACAAACCGAGAAGCGATACACCACAGGTAGCG
>VAPR01001031.1_pt1 | contig 15308 bp, 8 predicted proteins | sample 3380701 | NCBI WGS metagenome assembly VAPR01 (sample SAMN11536904, study PRJNA540576) | hot springs metagenome | isolation source: hot spring wet sediment | place: Spain: Lobios | collected 2014-01 | reverse complement strand
GGGCACCTACTACTCCGAGAAGCTGGGGGCGGTCTTCCTCGACCGCGACGGGAAGCAGCGGCCGGCCGTCATGGGCTGCTACGGCATCGGCATCGAACGGCTGCTGGCGGCGGTGGTGGAGGCCAACCACGACGAGAACGGCATCGTCTGGCCGCCGGAGCTGGCGCCCTACCAGGTGCACCTGGTGGCCCTGTCCCTGGACCGGGGCGAGGTGCGGGAGGCGGCCGAAGACCTCTACCGGCGCCTGTGGGAGGCGGACATCGAGACCCTCTACGACGACCGCGAGGAGACGCCGGGGGTGAAGTTCAAGGACGCCGACCTGCTGGGGATGCCGCTGCGGGTGACCGTCAGCCCGCGCACGCTGGAGCAGGGGGCGGCCGAGCTGAAGCCCCGTCGCGACACGGCCGTCTCCCTGGTGCCCCTGTCGGAGGCGGTGGCAGAGGTGCGCCGCCGCCTGGCCGCCCTGTAGTGCCCCGCGCTCGACCCGTGAGGGCCCGCACCGGGGGCCGAAGCCCCCGGCGCAGCCCGCGCTCTTGCTGCCGGTTCCGGCCGACGGTGCCGGCCGGGGCCGCTCCCAGACCGGCGCCCGTCCTTGGCGAGTTGTGGCGCCCTTGACCCTTGGGCCCCCCCTTTTTACACTTACTGCGGCCTGCGAACAGGCCACGCTCTCCGGGAGGGATGTCCATGCCAGCCGTGGTGGTGATAGGGGGACAGTGGGGCGACGAGGGCAAGGGCCGGGTGGTGGACCTGCTGGCCCAGCGCGCCCAGGTAGTGGCCCGCTACTCCGCCGGCAGCAACGCCGGCCATACCATCGTCAACGAGCTGGGCGAGTTCCGCCTCCACCTGGTGCCGGCGGGCATCTTCCACCCCGATAAGCTCTGCCTCATCGGCAACGGCGTCGCCGTGGACCCCAGGGCCCTGCTGGAGGAGATCTCCTCCCTGGAAGAGCGGGGCGTAAAGGTGCAGGGGCGGCTGTTCGTCAGCGACCGCGCCCACGTCACCATGCCCTGGCACGTGCTCCTGGACCGGCTGGAGGAGCAGATGCGGGGCAAGGGCGCCATCGGCACCACCGGCCGCGGCGTGGGCCCCACCTTCGTGGACAAGGTGGGGCGCATGGGCATCCGCATGGTGGACCTGGTGGACGCCGAGGCCCTGCGCGAGCGCCTGGCCCTCGTCCTGCCCATCAAGAACGCCATCCTCACCCGCCTCTTCGATGCCGAGCCCCTGGACCTGGAGCAGGTGTGGAGCGAATACGCCGAATACGGCGCCCGCCTGCGCCCCTTCGTGGCCGACACCGCCTCCCTGGTGCAGGACGCCCTGGCCCGCGGCCTGACGGTGCTGCTGGAGGGCGCCCAGGGCTCCCTCCTGGACCTGGACCTGGGCACCTACGAATACGTCACCTCGTCGGTGCCCTCCTCCCTGGCCGGGGGCGCCTGCATCGGCATGGGCATCGGCCCCACCCAGATCGGCGCCGTGGTGGGGGTCTACAAGTCTTACATGACGCGAGTGGGCAACGGCCCCATGCCCACGGAGCTTCTGGACGAGCGAGGCACCATGCTGCGCGAGGCGGGGCCGCGACCCGAATACGGCGCCACCACCGGCCGCCCCCGGCGCTGCGGCTGGTTCGACGCCGTGGCCTCCCGCTACACCGCCCGCGCCAACGGCCTGACGACGGTGGCCCTGACGCGCCTGGACGTCCTCGACCGCTTCCCGACCATCAACATCTGCGTGGCCTACCGGCTGGACGGCCAGGTGACCGACAGCTTTCCGGCCAGCACCGCCGCCCTGTGGCGGGCCCAGCCCGTCTACGAGGAGCTGCCGGGCTGGGAGGAGGACACCTCCGGCGTGCGCCGCTTCGACGACCTGCCTCCCCGCGCTCAGGCCTACGTCCGGCGCGTGGAGGAGCTGCTGGGCGTGCCCGTCTCGCTGGTGTCGGTGGGGCCGGAGCGGGAGCAGGCCATCGTCCTGCGCGACGTGCTGGCGCCATGACCGAGAGCATCACCTTCTGGATTCATATCGTGGCGGCGGCGGCCTTCATCGGCCCCCAGTTCTTCCTCTTTCTGGTGGTGCCGGCCCTGCGGGTGCTTGAGCCCGGCGCCCGCGCCCAGGCCCTGCGGGTGCTCACCAGCCGCTTCGGCTGGCTGGGGGCGGCCGCTATCGTGGTGCTGGTGCTGAGCGGCCTCAGCAACCTATTCCAGCGCATGGACGAGATTGACGACCTGCTGGACCCAGGCCGCCGCTATAGCTGGATCTTGCTCACCAAGATGCTGTTGCTGGCCCTGGCCCTGGCCCTGACCGCTGTGCACTCCTTCGTGGTGGGGCCGCGACAGCTGAGGGCCATGGAGGGCGGCAGCAGCGCCGACGCCCAGGCCCTCCGTCGCACCACCATGGCCCTTTCCACGCTGATACTGCTCGCCTCCCTGGGCATCGTCTTCGCGGCGGTGCTGATGGCCGACCACTCCTTCTCGCTGCAGCCCGTCTAGCCCCAGCGCCGGGCCCGGCCTAGACTGGTCACTGGAAACGGCCATGCGCACGGCGCCCGCGACCGATGCTCCTCCCTTCTCGCCGCGGCTGCAGCAGCTCATGGACCTGATGCTCGCGGGCCAGGCGCCCAACGCCGGCCTCTTCTGTGGCCACTGCTACCATCCGCTGCAGCGGGACGAGGCGTCCTGCCCCCATTGCGGCACGGCCACCTCGGCCGTGGCGCCCGTGGAGCGACTCCCCTGGGAGGTGCTGGCCATGTTCCGGGCGCAGCGCTTCCGTGAGGCGCTGGCGGTGCGGGGGCTGGCCTACGGCGGGCTGCTGCTGGGCATCGTCCTGAGCCTGATGCCCATCGCCCTGGCCGACGTGCACTGGTGGACGGTGCTGGCCATGTTCCTGGTGCTGGCCTTCAGCTACGTCTTCTTCGCCAACCTGGCCAACACCGTCGGCGACGCGCTGGGCTACCGTTGGGGGCAGGCGGTGTTGAGGCGTCGCTGGCAGCGCTTCCTGGCCCAGCGGGGCGCTAGTCCCTGAGCAGGGCATCGCCCAGGGCCCGCATATCCGGCACCACCAGCACCGGCGCAGCGTCCAGCTCCTCAGGCAGGGCCTGAGTGCGGTTGACCCAGAGCGTGGGATAGCCGAAGGCGTGGGCGCCGGCCACGTCGAAGGGGTTGCTGGACACGAAGCCTATCTCCTCCCGGGCCAGCCCCAGCTTCTGAGTCCCCAGCGCGTATACACGGGGACTGGGCTTGTAGGCCCGCGCCTCGTGGGCGCTGATGAGCGCTGCGAAGGCGCCGGCCAGCCCGGCCCCCTCCACTAATGGCCGTAGCATGTCGGGCGAGCCGTTGGAGAGGATGACCAGCCGGTAGCGGCTGCCCAGCGCCTGCAGGGCGGCGGGCACCTCCGGGAAGGGCTGGAGGTGGAGAAAAGACTCTAGAAGGCGGGAACGGGCGCCAGGCAGGGGCGCCAGGCCCAGGGCGCGGCAGGAGTAGTCCAGGGCACGCTCCGTCACCCGTGCGAAGTCCTCGTAGCGGTCCATCAGGCTCAGCAGCATGGCGTACTCGAGCTGCTTGGAGCGCCAGAGGCGTGCCAGCCGTTCCCCCTGCCCCGGGAAGGCCGCCTCGCAGGCGTCGGCCACGGCCTGCAGGCTGAACAGGGTGCCATAAGCATCGAAGGCCAGGGCCGCGAGCCTGGGCAAGGCTGGCACGTCGCGCCCCTCACACGGGCACCTTCAGGTCCAGGGGCACCTTGGCCACTTCGGCCATGATTCGCTCGGCCGCCGCCGCGTCGGGCTCGGTGAGGGGCGGACGTGGCTTGCCCACCTTGAAGCCCACCTGGTTCAGGGCATACTTCACCGGGATGGGGTTGGGGGCCGCCGTCATCAGCGTCTGCATGAGGGACAGCAGCCGCCGGTGCAGGCGGGCCGCCTCCTCCACCGCCCCGGCCAGGAAGGACTCGATCATCTGCTTCATCTGCAGGCCCACCAGGTGAGAGGCGACGGCGATCACCCCGTAGCCGCCCACGGCCAGCAGGGGCAGGGTGAAGGCGTCGTCGCCGCTCCAGACGCGGAAGCCCGGCGGCGCCCCCTCGATGATGCGGGCCGCCTGGGCCAGGTCGCCCGAGGCCTCCTTCACCCCGACGATGTTGGGCACCTGGGAGAGGCGCAGGGCCGTCTCCGCGGCCAGGTTCACGCCCGTGCGGCCAGGGACGTTGTAGAGGATGCAGGGCACCGACACGGCCTCGGCGATGGCCCGGAAGTGACGGTAGAGGCCCTCCTGGGTGGGCCGGTGGTAATAGGGTGTGACCAGCAGGAGGCCATCGGCCCCTGCCCGCTCCGCCTCCCGCGACAGCTCGATGCTCTCCTCGGTGCGGTAGGTGGCGCTGCCGGCGATGACGGCGCCGCGACCGGCCATCGCCTCCTTCACCTCGCGGATGAGGCGCAGCTTCTCTTCGTGGGAGAGGGTGGGCGACTCGCCGGTGGTGCCGGCCACCACGATGCCGTCGGAGCCCGAGTCCATGAGGGCCTGGGCCAGACGGCGGGCCTGGGCGTAGTCCACCCGGCCGTCGTCGTCCATGGGGGTCACCATGGCCGTCAGCAGCCTGCCGATCTCCATTTCCCCACCTCCCTATCAGGGTCGCGTAGCCTCGCTGCTCGCGGTGGCTACATGCCTCTCGCTGGCGGAAGTGCCGCAACTGGCTACTGGTGCTGTCTGGCTAACCGGGTCGGACAGGCGCGGGGCGGCCCCGCATTCCGTGACGAGAGCCGCGCCGAGCAGTCCTCCCCCTTCCAGCTGCGCTACCACGTCCCGCTCCAGAAGGCATTCGCCGCACGCATCGCACCACCAGCAGGGCACTGCTTTGGTTTCGATGCCGGCGGGCGAGAGGACGTAGGCATAGGTGAAGCCGGGCCGCAGCGTGCCGCCGCAACCATGCCGTTCCGTTCGCTCGTCCATCATCTACGCCGTCGGTAGTCTGTCCACTGGTCGGGATCAGGCTCATATATTGTAATCACAGCGATGCGACTCCCACCATACCCGAAGACAGCGTGCAGGGGCCTTCCGGACGCGTCCCAGCCCAGCACCAGGCAGCAAGGGCCTCGCTGGTGGTGGGGGTAGTCCTCCAAAACCTCTGGGTCGTCATCGCCAAAGGCCTCCTCCAATACGGCTATAGTCACCCGGCAGGACTGCATCCGCTTTGCCGCATGACGCGTGAGCAGGTAATCGCCCCCGGCTATGGCCCCTCGTATCTGTTGGAGGTCGGCAGCCATAAGGAGGCGTCATGAACTTCACCAGTCCTCCGCCGCCAGGTTCAGCTGCTGATAGAGGCTGTAGGGAATGGGGATCTCGACGCTGTTCTCACGTTCGTAGTTCTTGAGCTGTCGTCTCACGATCATGGCCATGACCTTGGCGTGCTCCAGGCTCATGCGCACGGTCACCAGGTCGCGCCGCTGGGGCGGCTGCCCTGGTGCCGGATGGGGCTGTGTGAGGGAGAAAGTCAAGCTTATGCCGTAAGGTCCCACAGTGACGGTGAACTGGTCGCTGTAAACGTCCAGTGGCTGCCCTTCGTCCGCCATCGTCGCCCCCTTCGTGTGGCTGTCTACATAAGCTTGCGGGCCAGCAGCTCTTCGGCGATCTGCACCAGGTTGACGGCGGCGCCCTTGCGCAGGTTGTCGCAGGCGATCCACAGGGCCAACCCCCGCTCGCACGAGGCGTCGCGGCGGATGCGCCCCACCAGACAGAGGTCGTCGCCGGCCGCCTGCAGGGGCGTGGGATAGACGGCGCGGGCGGGGTCGTCCACCACCTTCACCCCCGGGGCCTCCCCCAGCACCTCCCGCGCCCGGTGGGGGTCGAAGGGGCGCTCGAACTCCACGTGCACGGCCAGGCTGTGCCCCACCATCACCGGCACGCGCACGCAGGTGGCCGAGATGGCCAGCTCCGGCTCGCCCATGATCTTGCGCGTCTCGTGGACGATGGTCGTCTCCTCCCGCGTGTAGCCGTCCTCGCCGAAGGGCTCCACGTGAGGTATCACGTTGAAGGCGATGGGGTGAGGGTAGACCTGGGGCGGCGACTCTCTTCCTTCCAGGGCCGCCCGCGTCTGCTCCTTCAGCTCCTCCACCGCTGCCCAGCCCGTGCCCGACACCGACTGGTAGGTGTCAACCACGATACGCCTGACCGGGTCCAGCCGGTGCAGGGGCCAGAGGCAGAGCACCAGCGGCACCACCTCGCAGTTGGGCGTGGCGATGATGCCCCGGTGGCCGGCCAGGGCCTCGGCGTTCACCTCCGGCACCACCAGGGGCACGTGGGGCTCCAGTCGCCAGGCCTTGGAATCGTCTATCACCACCGCGCCCGCCTGGGCCGCCAGCGGCACCAGCTCCCGCGACACCTGGCTGGAGACGGAGATGAACACCAGGTCGGCGCCGGCGAAGGAACGAGGGGTCGTCTCCTCGACGGCGTAGTCCTGGCCGCGAAAGCGCATGCTGCTGCCAGCGGAGCGGGCCGAAGCGAGGAGGCGCAGGCCGCCGACGGGGAAGCGGCGCTCCTCCAGCACCTTCAGCAGCTCGCGTCCCACCATGCCGGTGGCGCCGACGATGGCGACGTTGAGGCTCCTCGTCATAGCGGTGGCAGGAATGAGGGCCGCCCATCATGGTATCCCCAGCCGCCCCGGGAGGCAAGCCACCGTCCCGCCCAGCGGGGCGGGGGCAGCCAGCGGTTCCCTGCCGGCCCGATGCTCGGGCGAAATGGTAGAGACCCGAGGTCGGGCCGCGGGCCATCCCCCGTTCAATGCCACTCTGGTTCGTTTGGGATGACCCGCCGCGTCAAGGTGTGAACCAGTAGGTCAAATGTCTTTCAATCCCACTCTGGTTCGATTGGGGCCGGATGCAAGCGCCACAGACGCTGGGCCAGTGGGCGCACGCTTTCAATCCCACTCTGGTTCGATTGGGGCGTTGTGAACGACGTCAATGACGCCGTCCACAAAGAGGGCTTTCAATCCCACTCTGGTTCGATTGGGGCGAGCGGGTGGGGGTGCTGGAGCGGCGTATGGATACGGCTTTCAATCCCACTCTGGTTCGATTGGGGCGCAAGACCTTCCTGGCCTTCGTCATCTGCCTGGCCGCTTTCAATCCCACTCTGGTTCGATTGGGGCGGGCCCGGCGCCTCCAGCTCTCGAACCAGGAGCTGCAGCTTTCAATCCCACTCTGGTTCGATTGGGGCCTCGCTACGTGCACGGCTCCGGCTCCCTGCGCCTCCACTTTCAATCCCACTCTGGTTCGATTGGGGCCAGGGCATCGGTGGCAAGGGCGGTATCGGAGAGGCCCACTTTCAATCCCACTCTGGTTCGATTGGGGCCCAATCGTTCCACTACTGTCTTAAGTAACCCGATTACTTTCAATCCCACTCTGGTTCGATTGGGGCGGAGCCGTCCGGCCTAGGGCAGCCAACCACTCCCATACTTTCAATCCCACTCTGGTTCGATTGGGGCTGCTCGAGCAGTATCAGCTTGCCGACTATCCGCCGCCTTTCAATCCCACTCTGGTTCGATTGGGGCGGGGCACGGGGACGTTGAGGCTGCGCGCCGACACTTAGCTTTCAATCCCACTCTGGTTCGATTGGGGCCGGGGTCATACTGCGCCGTCACGATCTCGCCTCGTCTCTTTCAATCCCACTCTGGTTCGATTGGGGCATACTCGTCCGTGTGAGCACCGCCAGGCAGGGGCAGCTTTCAATCCCACTCTGGTTCGATTGGGGCACTAGCTCGCGCGGGTAAAGCTGATACTCGACGTCAACTTTCAATCCCACTCTGGTTCGATTGGGGCTTGAACTTTATCCCCCGCGCCCGCTTGGACAGCCCGCTTTCAATCCCACTCTGGTTCGATTGGGGCTTGAAGAACTCAATCGCCACCCCCACCAGCTCCTCGACTTTCAATCCCACTCTGGTTCGATTGGGGCTTGGGGCGGGTGCTCTCAACTGCGGTGTATCACACGGCTTTCAATCCCACTCTGGTTCGATTGGGGCGCGTCCTTGCGATTGGCCAGCTCCCTGACCAGTTCCTCCGCTTTCAATCCCACTCTGGTTCGATTGGGGCACGGGGTGGGCGGTGGGCCCGGGGGTCGAGCGGGAGGCTTTCAATCCCACTCTGGTTCGATTGGGGCTTGGCCCTGCCTCATCAGGCCCCGGGCGGGCCAGCCCCCTTTCAATCCCACTCTGGTTCGATTGGGGCGCGGTCGACGGCCCGGAACCGGCCGAAGAAGAAAAGCTTTCAATCCCACTCTGGTTCGATTGGGGCCAGGCTGGAGTAGCTGCCCAGCGGCAACGTCACCCGCCTTTCAATCCCACTCTGGTTCGATTGGGGCCAGTGTCATGTGGCGTGCCCGCCCACAGCCAGACCACTTTCAATCCCACTCTGGTTCGATTGGGGCGCTGCCGACCCCTAAGAACGGGTCCAGGACTACCCCCTTTCAATCCCACTCTGGTTCGATTGGGGCCTGCCCCGTCGCCGTCTTGACCGGCCGCCACTGGGCCGACTTTCAATCCCACTCTGGTTCGATTGGGGCGCAGCGTGCCCAGGGAGAAGGGCCGGAACTGCCCATCTTTCAATCCCACTCTGGTTCGATTGGGGCGGGACGCCCCAATCGCCCAACGACCTGCTGCACCGACCTTTCAATCCCACTCTGGTTCGATTGGGGCAGGTAGGGCGGGCAACCACCACGGCCGGCCCGCCCGTCTTTCAATCCCACTCTGGTTCGATTGGGGGGTCTATATCGTAATGACCGAACCCGGCCATCTCCACCCTTTCAATCCCACTCTGGTTCGATTGGGGGTTCTTCCGCCTCAGGCGGGAGCGGCGACCGCCGCCCCTTTCAATCCCACTCTGGTTCGATTGGGGGGTGGCCCACCTCGTGGGCTATAATCCAGGCGAGGTCTCGCTTTCAATCCCACTCTGGTTCGATTGGGGGGGCTCTACCCGCCCTAGGAGCTCCCGGGCGTCTCCGCTTTCAATCCCACTCTGGTTCGATTGGGGGCTGGTTGGTGGCTACGATGATGGTATCGGCCCGCCGCCTTTCAATCCCACTCTGGTTCGATTGGGGGCCGCACCACCATCACCCCGTCCCCCACGTCTATATCTTCCTTTCAATCCCACTCTGGTTCGATTGGGGGGTGGGCGTGGAGATTACGGCCATCCCGCTCCTGGGCGCTTTCAATCCCACTCTGGTTCGATTGGGGGGCTTGACCTCAAACTCTTGCACCACGGACATCTGCACTTTCAATCCCACTCTGGTTCGATTGGGGGACAGCCCCAGCTCCCGCGACAACGCCACCAGTCGCCCTTTCAATCCCACTCTGGTTCGATTGGGGGCTGCGGGTCGCGTCGCGGCTGTGGTGGGAGCGGAACTTTCAATCCCACTCTGGTTCGATTGGGGGGCACCGACGGGTCCACTCCATCACCTCCTTTCTTAATCACCTTTCAATCCCACTCTGGTTCGATTGGGGGCTGCCTCAAGCGCCTCAACCGCGTTCGCGAAGTCCCACTTTCAATCCCACTCTGGTTCGATTGGGGGTCACCCACGAGCCCATACATCACCGGATCCCCAACCACCTTTCAATCCCACTCTGGTTCGATTGGGGGGCGATAGACGGGCCCTCCCTCTCTTGTGCCCAGCACATCTTTCAATCCCACTCTGGTTCGATTGGGGGATCCGCCCCTGACGGCGCTCCGGCGTCTCCTAATAGCTTTCAATCCCACTCTGGTTCGATTGGGGGCGGGCCGCGAAGGCTCCCGCATACCGCACCTCCTGTCTTTCAATCCCACTCTGGTTCGATTGGGGGAAGTCGAAGAGGCCGCGCTCGTAGGCGCGCTCGACGACTTTCAATCCCACTCTGGTTCGATTGGGGGCCGAGATCCTCCTCCATCTCGTCGACCAGCGCCTCGCCGCTTTCAATCCCACTCTGGTTCGATTGGGGGCTGGTAGGGTGATGGCGGGGGAGGGGGTAAACGCCACTTTCAATCCCACTCTGGTTCGATTGGGGGGAAGTCAGCCTGGGCCGCCTTGACTATCTTTATTTCATCTTTCAATCCCACTCTGGTTCGATTGGGGGGTAGTGCGTGGCGCGGCTGGTGGCAGCAATTGAGCACTTTCAATCCCACTCTGGTTCGATTGGGGGCTGGTCGCCCCGGGCCTTGGCGTCTACCGGGACGGCCTTTCAATCCCACTCTGGTTCGATTGGGGGTAGTTGCTGGCGGAGTCAAGGTAGCGGAGGGTGCTGGCTTTCAATCCCACTCTGGTTCGATTGGGGGCTGCCGCCGCTTCGGCGCCGCCATCCCCCTACCCCCTCCTTTCAATCCCACTCTGGTTCGATTGGGGGCTGGGGGGTCGAGGACGTCCTCGAGGAAGGCCCTGACTTTCAATCCCACTCTGGTTCGATTGGGGGCCCAGGTGATGTCATAGTCGCGGCGCCAGCCGCTGCGCTTTCAATCCCACTCTGGTTCGATTGGGGGGTCCACCCCACCATCTCGCCAGATGCCTCTTGACAACTTTCAATCCCACTCTGGTTCGATTGGGGGGAGGTCGGCCAGTGGGTCGCCGCCCGCGTCGAGGCCATCTTTCAATCCCACTCTGGTTCGATTGGGGGTTTTGTGCCCCAACACCGTTGACGGCGGGGGTGACAACTTTCAATCCCACTCTGGTTCGATTGGGGGCGTTGTGTGTGGTCGTCTGCTGACTGATTCCAATCGCTTTCAATCCCACTCTGGTTCGATTGGGGGGCGACTGCCCGGACTACCTTTACCGGCGCCTGGGGCGCCTTTCAATCCCACTCTGGTTCGATTGGGGGCTCGCCCGGCGCGGCGGGCGTCCCGGAGGACCGGGCTTTCAATCCCACTCTGGTTCGATTGGGGGGGTTCCTGGCCTGGCCCTTCATGTATCGAGTCACGACTTTCAATCCCACTCTGGTTCGATTGGGGGGACCTGGGCCCAGGCGCCGAAGGCGTTGCCGCCACCGACTTTCAATCCCACTCTGGTTCGATTGGGGGCGGCGACACTGCCCGCCTCTACGCCACCCGTATCCAGCTTTCAATCCCACTCTGGTTCGATTGGGGGCCTCGCCGACGGACAGTCGGTCGAGTTCCGGATCCTCCTTTCAATCCCACTCTGGTTCGATTGGGGGTGATGGACGATTTGGTCTCGGCCGTTAATAAGGAGCTGCTTTCAATCCCACTCTGGTTCGATTGGGGGCAAGCTGTCCCCCCACAACATATACGACCCCTGCCCCCTTTCAATCCCACTCTGGTTCGATTGGGGGCCAGGGATTTACCCACAAGTCCCAGCCGAATTCGGCTTTCAATCCCACTCTGGTTCGATTGGGGGACGGCCCGCCTGCTGGCCGTGGGCGAGCGTCCGCCGCCTTTCAATCCCACTCTGGTTCGATTGGGGGACCATCCCGTCCACGTGGCCGAGGACGTGGGTGGTGCTTTCAATCCCACTCTGGTTCGATTGGGGGCGGAGGGTTATACCCTCCGTCCGCTCGTCCACTACTACCTTTCAATCCCACTCTGGTTCGATTGGGGGCGACACCTACCTGCAGGCCCATGCGTGGTATCACGCCGCTTTCAATCCCACTCTGGTTCGATTGGGGGTCGGGTGAAGACGCTGGCCGACGAGCTGGTGACACCTTTCAATCCCACTCTGGTTCGATTGGGGGCGGTAAAGAGCTGCTGCCGCCACCGGCCACCCGCAGATCTTTCAATCCCACTCTGGTTCGATTGGGGGATGGACATATGTTCGGCCTAGATATGAACTGTGACGTCTTTCAATCCCACTCTGGTTCGATTGGGGGCAGAGCTCCGGCAGATGCTGGACATGCTCCGGCCCGCTTTCAATCCCACTCTGGTTCGATTGGGGGGACCGCGCCGTTGCCAGTTACCGGGAGGAGCTGGAGCTTTCAATCCCACTCTGGTTCGATTGGGGGGCACCAGCTGGTTGGCATAGTAGGGCACCAGGTCGTCTTTCAATCCCACTCTGGTTCGATTGGGGGAGGTCCGGGGCGGTTGTGAAGGCCGGAACGAACATCCTTTCAATCCCACTCTGGTTCGATTGGGGGGCGGTGTAGCCGTTGGCGGTGAGCCAGGCGGTCGTGCTTTCAATCCCACTCTGGTTCGATTGGGGGCCCTCCTGGCGTGCCACTTCCTCGATGGCCTGCCAACTTTCAATCCCACTCTGGTTCGATTGGGGGGGGCCTCGGAGGCGCTCCAGGCGACGGTGGAGATGGCCCTTTCAATCCCACTCTGGTTCGATTGGGGGCAGGAGCTGGAGTGGGCGCTGCGCTACGTGGAGAGGGCGACTTTCAATCCCACTCTGGTTCGATTGGGGGGAGCACTGAGCCCCCGCGCAGCCCCCTCACAGTCAAGATCTTTCAATCCCACTCTGGTTCGATTGGGGGGGGGACGGTCGGGGCCGGACATGGCTAACACCTCCTTCTTTCAATCCCACTCTGGTTCGATTGGGGGATCACCCTCCACCCCGACGGCACCATCGCCGGCGCCTCTTTCAATCCCACTCTGGTTCGATTGGGGGCCATGTGGCACCTGGGCTACCTGACGGCGCTAGCGGTCTTTCAATCCCACTCTGGTTCGATTGGGGGTCCGCTATTCTGGGCGCCCACCTTTGCAAGCTGCTCCCTTTCAATCCCACTCTGGTTCGATTGGGGGGGGATGATGCCGCGGCGGCGTGCCTGCTGGAGCTGGGAGACTTTCAATCCCACTCTGGTTCGATTGGGGGGAGGGCGTCACCCAGCCGCAACCCGGAGGTGAGCAACGCTTTCAATCCCACTCTGGTTCGATTGGGGGTGGAGTAGCGCTATGGACAGCGTCCCTCCCACCTCACCTTTCAATCCCACTCTGGTTCGATTGGGGGCAGGAGGATGCCGGGGCGTGCGACCGGATGCTCCACGCTTTCAATCCCACTCTGGTTCGATTGGGGGCCCACTGCAGCCGCCGTAGCAAACGTGGTGGGCGTCCTTTCAATCCCACTCTGGTTCGATTGGGGGCGGTAGCACGTGCCGTGCCCGGGCCTGTTGAGGGAGACCTTTCAATCCCACTCTGGTTCGATTGGGGGCCGGCAGGGGCTGGTGCAGCCCCGGCAGGACAACCCCCTTTCAATCCCACTCTGGTTCGATTGGGGGCCAGGCGGGCCGTCGCGTTACAGGACAGCGAAGACCCTTTCAATCCCACTCTGGTTCGATTGGGGGTGGAACGCCTTGCGCCGGGCCGGCATACCGACCAAACTTTCAATCCCACTCTGGTTCGATTGGGGGCCTGGGCCTTCTATGTCTTGTGCAATCAAGGCATGAGCTTTCAATCCCACTCTGGTTCGATTGGGGGAGCTTCGTCAGTCGGTGCTCCAGCATGGTATTGCGACTTTCAATCCCACTCTGGTTCGATTGGGGGATACTGGATGACTTCGAGCGCATCCCTGCTGTCAATCCTTTCAATCCCACTCTGGTTCGATTGGGGGGGGATTTCGATGAACCGGGTGTCAAGGACGTAGACGCTTTCAATCCCACTCTGGTTCGATTGGGGGAGGAGACGAATTCCGCTGGCAGGAGAGGCAGGACGTCCCTTTCAATCCCACTCTGGTTCGATTGGGGGCGTCTGGTCGCCGGGCCAGTCCTTGGTGTCCGGCACCACTTTCAATCCCACTCTGGTTCGATTGGGGGTTAGCAAGTCGGCGGCCACGGCCGCTGCAGTGAGCGCTTTCAATCCCACTCTGGTTCGATTGGGGGACTATCGTGTCCGCCCGGCTCAAGAACTGTCCGTAACCTTTCAATCCCACTCTGGTTCGATTGGGGGCCATATACACGGACCGCGGCTGGCTAGTGCTGGTCGCTTTCAATCCCACTCTGGTTCGATTGGGGGCTAGCCAACAGTTGGTCAAAGGAGTCAAGTAAGCTGCAACCTTTCAATCCCACTCTGGTTCGATTGGGGGGGTGAGAGATGGGCGACCCTGCCTGCCGAGTGCGCCTGACTTTCAATCCCACTCTGGTTCGATTGGGGGCCGGGGGGCGACGGGATGAGGCCGCAGATGTGGTCGGCTTTCAATCCCACTCTGGTTCGATTGGGGGCCTCCACCACGCCCGCGTCCAAGGCCACGGCCAGGACCCTTTCAATCCCACTCTGGTTCGATTGGGGGAAGGGAAGTCTCAAGGTGCATCAGCCGGTGGGCCGCCTCGCTTTCAATCCCACTCTGGTTCGATTGGGGGGTGGACGCTGGAGTGGTGCGCCCGGGAGCCTAGCCCCTTTCAATCCCACTCTGGTTCGATTGGGGGCGGTTGAAGAGATCTTCGTCGCTGGGGATGATGCCGCTTTCAATCCCACTCTGGTTCGATTGGGGGTCGATGACGCCGACCTGATACATGCGGCGGAGGTCGACGCTTTCAATCCCACTCTGGTTCGATTGGGGGCCCGCCACTCCAGCCCGCGCCGAAATATCTCGTTACGCCTTTCAATCCCACTCTGGTTCGATTGGGGGTTGTAGACCACCGGGTAGGTGGGTAGGCCGTCCTTCTTTCAATCCCACTCTGGTTCGATTGGGGGCTGCTGCCAAGAGACTCCGCCGTCCATGCTTAGGTATCTTTCAATCCCACTCTGGTTCGATTGGGGGCGGGATGACCGCTCCACACCACCGGCAGAGGGTGTATCCACCTTTCAATCCCACTCTGGTTCGATTGGGGGCCGTTAGCCAGGACGCTGACAGCGAGTGCGGGATATCTTTCAATCCCACTCTGGTTCGATTGGGGGGTCGTTGACGCGCACTATGGCGTCCGCGAGCTCTTTGCTTTCAATCCCACTCTGGTTCGATTGGGGGTCGCTGGGCCTGCGCGACCTGGCGGCCCACTTCCCGCTTTCAATCCCACTCTGGTTCGATTGGGGGCTGGCTCCAGGGCGGCCTCGAAAGTCATCTCCATATCCCTTTCAATCCCACTCTGGTTCGATTGGGGGCTACCACAGGCTCGGCCCGACGGCGGGACTACTACCCTTTCAATCCCACTCTGGTTCGATTGGGGGCCTCGATGCGCCCTAATCGCTCCTCGATGGCGCTAACGCTTTCAATCCCACTCTGGTTCGATTGGGGGGGGAGGCGCGGCGCCCAGGCGTGGGCCGACCGGATGGCTTTCAATCCCACTCTGGTTCGATTGGGGGGGCCCTAGCGGAACGCGTGAACCTGAACAGGCCGCCTTTCAATCCCACTCTGGTTCGATTGGGGGATCAGCCTATACTGGCCGCGGCCGCGGGTGACGGCCCTTTCAATCCCACTCTGGTTCGATTGGGGGTC
>VAPR01001029.1_pt1 | contig 15333 bp, 12 predicted proteins | sample 3380701 | NCBI WGS metagenome assembly VAPR01 (sample SAMN11536904, study PRJNA540576) | hot springs metagenome | isolation source: hot spring wet sediment | place: Spain: Lobios | collected 2014-01 | reverse complement strand
GGCCACCGCCTCACCACTGCCTCAGACACAGAGGTCATCGTCCACCTGTACGAGGAGCGGGGGGTCGACTGCCTGCACGCCTTCAACGGCATGTTTGCCTTCGCTCTGTGGGACGGTCGGCGCGAGCGCCTGTTCCTGGCCCGTGACCGCCTGGGCGTCAAGCCCCTGTACTACTGGGATGGCGTCCAGGGGCTGGCCTTCGCGTCCGAGCTGAAGGCGCTCCTGCTCTGCGACTTCGTCGAGCGCCGTCCGGATCCCCACGCCGTCCTCGACTTCCTGGCGCTGATGTACATCCGCGCGCCGCGCACGCCGTTCCAGGACGTGTACAAGCTCCTCCCTGGCCACTACCTGGTGGCGGTGGGGGTAACGGTGCCTGGCTCCAGCTCGCCAGCGCTGGGGTCAGGACGACCAGCATTGCCGCCGACCAGTTCCGCAAGCAGGTGAAAACTCGCCTGTGCGATTCCTTCCGCATGATCAGCCTCCTTATCCGTGATATGTGGAGCGTCCATTCACCGGTTTACCGACAGGTGGTTTCCCTTCGGGCGACAAACGCCGCAGTTTCCGCAAGCCGGTCATTTGACTTCCCAAAGGGACAGACCGATTTTGCAGCGCCCGTTGGACGGGAAGCTTGCCTGGATATGCCGGGCATTGTCCAGAAAAACGCAGTTTTGCCAAGCCCAGTTTCTAGACGCATTGCCCGGACCGCGCGTGCCAGCGTCGGCGCGTCAGCGGCGTTCAGGCAGTCGTCAAAGCTCCAGGAGAAATTTCGCATCCGGCACAAGCCATTCGGCTGCGATGAGCAGAAAGCGCATCGAGAGTTGTCACGTTTGGCGCCCACCGCGCGTTTAAACAGTGCAGGTGACTGGACAATTTCTCCCGGGCAACCGAAACAGGAGCATACCAGCTTGTACCGCGCTAACGCCCTGACGAACCATCACGGCGGGACGAAGAGAGGTATTTCAGATACAATCACCATCAACAGCAGGGTGGTGCCAGCATGGCCAAACGAAAACGCACAGAGTTCTACCGACCGCACCTGACTGCCACAGTTCGTCGGCAGGCGAAACCGTATGCTCCGGTTCGCTCATGGCTGAAGCGGTTGCAGCAGCTGAACTGTTTGTGGCAAAGCGGTTGGCCGGGACAGGAATTGTCATCGGACATGGCTTTCGCGGTATCGGCTGGAAATCTTGCACCGCGCGAGTGTTACCGGTTTCTTGCCTGCCTGGGGGCACTGCGACGCACACGGTTGATGGAGTTTCTGCCGGCACAAAGGCGCGCGGAAATGCGAACACCCTTTTCCGAGTCGGCGTGCGACATTGCAACGGCAGCTGCTCCCAGAAGCGTCGTGCCGATTCTGGAAGAGCCGGCGCCGTTTGTTCCTCAACGTTCCAGCTGGTTCGGGCTGGCCTGCCAATATGCGCAGCTGTTGGGCTGGGCAGAACGCTTTTACCGCCAGTTCGGACTGATTTTGGTCAGCAAAGGTCTCGGAATGTTTGATGCGGGAAAATGGTGGCAGCAGGCCGAAAAACTGGTGGCCGCAACCGAGTTTGTGGACTTGCCAGAATGCTCCGACCGAACAATGCAACAACTGACCAGACGCGTTCGCCGGCTTTGGGACGAACTGGATAGAGCCGATTTGTTTGTTGCTCTGGCAAACCTGACGACCTTTTTCAGCGAACCAGCCGACTGGGAAAGGGTCCGCGTCGTAGCAGGAGTATCGCTCTCGGCTGACGAAGTGTCGCAACAATTGGACGCATTGCAATCACGGCTGGCCGAAGTTCACAGCTGGCTCCGCGAACATCCGGAACCGTTTCTGCTTATTGACGCCTATATTCAAGCGGTGGCGGCAGGCTTTCGCAAGGATTTGCGCCGCTACGGGGATTTGTATTTGACCGCCACGAAATACGCGGCCATGCTCGATGCACTCGAAATAGCCGAAGGCGTTGCCCCGATGTTCCGCAAAGCCGCGCGAGATCTGCAAGCCGAACTCGCATGCCTGCGGCAGGACGACGTGAGCCAGTGGTATTATCCGCGCTCGGAAATTCTGCCACCGCTTCTGGCCGCGGCGAGCGGCACGGCAGCTCCGGCGCGGATTCTGCGCTGGGAGGCTCCGGATAAACGCTATCGGGCAGCGATGCTGATTCGCGGCAACGGTGTGGTGCTGCGGTTTTTCACGCGCCGGGGCACCACGGCAAACTTCCTGGAAGGCGAACAGGTTTACCTGGCTGGTGTACCTGCCACGATTGATGAAGACGGTTGGGCGATCATCCCTCTGGAAGAATTGCTCCAGTCGGAAGAAGACCTGTATCTGGAAGTTGGCAAGCAGCGTGTTCGCTGGCGCCCTTTGCAGCAACGCACGCCCAACTGACCGACCCGGCCGCTGGCATTCGCTCCGCTGCTCCGGCAGACTGCTACCGCAGCACGGCAAGCGTCGGGAGAGCACGGCCATGCCTTTAGACCCCCATCGCTTGTTGGAGCTATTCCAGAAAACGCACGAAGAGCTGTTGCCCCTGGAATGTTGGGACCTGTACGAATATCTCGGCAATTTCATACCGCTGTGGTTTCGTCCGGAGGTAGTGCAGCGCGTGGAAGAGGAGACAACGGTTCGTTTCGAGAAACCGCAATTGCCGCAGGATCGGGGATCGTGCTGGATCATTTTTGCGCTGGGCTTAGCTTCGCAGTATCCGATGCTGAAGCCGGCTTTCGTCTTGCCGCTGCAATGGCAATGCCAGCCGGAACATGACCGCCGTCTGCCCGCCAGGTTGAAAGAGTTGGCGGATCGGGTTCGCCGGGCACTCAACCAGGCTTACCGCGACGAAGAATACCTGCGCTGGCGACTTTACATGCATCCCAATTTCGCTATTTCCGAGACAACGCCGGATTTCAGCGGGCTCGATGAACAGCTCCGATTCGAATCCGGCTGGTTAGCTCTGGCAGGAGGCCTGTATTTAGCCCGGCATAACGGCCAGCCGAGCGAATACGTTTGGGCATCGGCTCGCTGGGATGAAGAAAAAGGTATCCTTCGCGTCGGGCATTTAGTTGAGAAACTGGAGCTGGCCCAGGAATACGGTGTCCGACAGTTTTACATTCCGGATGAACAAATCAACGAGGTGCCGGAACTGTTCCAGGGTATGGTCAAGCCGATTCGGCAAGGGACGAACCGGTTGCAAGAGGTGCTGGATAACTATGTCTGTGCCCTGGACGTAAGGCCCGCCTGTCCTCCCAGTAACGAAGAGAGCTTTCAGCGTTGCCGCGATTGGTATCTGCGCCAGCCAAGCCCGGACCTCCGCTATTACTGCACCTGTCTGCTCCCCTACCTGTTGCCGCGACTTCAGCACCAGCGGCGATCCGATTGCCAACCGGAAGTGCTGGTGACTGTCTTGAGCCATAGCTGGAACCTGATCCCGCTGATCGCCCACACCTTCGAGGTCAAGCGGTGCGTTGTCCTGGTCACCGCTGGTGATGAAAGAACGCACCATTACAGCGAACCAGTACGGCAGTTTCTGAATGCGTTCGGGCGGCGCGTCGAACTGATAGAATGTGAGTTTTACGAGGAGCGGATGGAAGAAAACTTTGGCGCTCTCGAAATCTGGGAACACTACCGTCAGCGACCCGAGAAAATCCTGGTGGACATGACGCCGGGTAAGAAGCTGATGACTCTGCACTTGTACAGGTCGGCCCCTCGAGGTTGCTGGCTGGTGTACGTCAACACCGAGCAACGCCAGAACCGTCCGGTTCCTGGCTCGGAAAAACTGGTTTGCTGGCAGCGCGACTAGCCGGGGCGAGAAAGACGCAGGGCTTTCAGGCGACTTATGTCGGCTTCCGTCGTAGCTGTAGCAATGCCTGACCGCCACTACCAGCGGGCTTTCAGGCAACATAGGTTGGCTTTCGTCTCTGGTGGCAGGTTTCGCCGCGCTGTGGTTTTCCAGGGGTGTGCGGATCGTCGAGAGGATTTTCTCATCTCCCGCCGGGAACGCTGACGAGGCACAGTTTGCTGCAATGTCGCAAGAGCGGCAGAGTTCGGGGAAAACTGCGGTTGCGATAAACCGGTGCGTAGCTATAATCCGTGCCCATGGCCCTGGGTCTGCTATAGCACACATGGACGGCCAGCGTTGGGCCAGAGGTCTTCTGGAAGGCAGGGCAGACATCTGGACGGCTCAATATGGATAAGGCACGGGCAGGCGGATTCTGCGGCGCCTTAGCGACCGCGGCATGTTTACTCCTGGCGGCTGAATGGAAAGTCAGCCTGCAGTGGTCGAGCGGGCAGGAGTTGCTCTATCGCGGCGAGATACACGAACTGGCCAGCGGTCGCGGGGTGCAATTCCGCAAGGAGTACGCCCTGGAAATTCGCGCTTTGGCAATAGAAGAGCGAGGCGATGAAGTAGCCGTTGCTTTCTTGACCACCATCCGGCCGAAAAACGCCCCTGCCACCAGCGGCACTGGAACGGTGCGGTTAGAATTGGCCTGGGTGAATCGTCGCGGCGAAATTTTTGCACCGAATCGCACGCCCCCCGTGCTTTCCCTGGATGCTCCCACGACCTGGGAATGTGGGTTTGTCGTGCGCTTACCCGGAAACGTTTTGCAAGACGGACAGAGCTGGCGTCACCAGGAACCGGGCCAGCCTGCCGAGGAATGGCGGGTCGTGGGGAGTGAAACGATTGCCGGCACCGCATGCCCGAAACTGTTGCGCGTGCAGAAGAGCGAAGATTGGGAACGGCCACGCGCGGATCGTCGAGCCTGGTATCGCCGCGAAGTTTTATGGCTGGAACCGCGCCTGGGAGTAGCTCAACGAGTGGAGCGGGAAATTGCCCGCCGTGAACCTGCCCAGACGCAAGCCACCGGCAGCATCCTGACGCGGTACGAACTGGTCAGCAATTTTCGTTACGAGCCACGCTTGCTGGAAGATTGCCGCCGAGAGATTCGCCTGGCGGTGCAGCTACAGGATCAGCTCCGCGACTTACTTACCCCAGGGCGCAAAACCACGCCGGAAGATTTCCTTCAACTGGCTCGCCGGGTCGAGCAAATTCCAGCTACACCGACCACGCCTTATCGAGTCGCTCTGGAGCGTCTGGCATTAACCGCACAGGCAGCGGCTCGGGGCGAAGTGACACCGGTATCCGTTCAGGAAAACACCCCGGCTCTGGAAGTAGGCAAGCCTGCCCCCGACTTCCTGGTGCCCGATTGGCGCAAAGGGCAGCAAGTATCATTGCGGCAATTTCGCGGACGACCGGCGGTGCTGTTGTTTCTGCATCCCCGCTCCCCACTGAGTGGCGAAATTTTGCTGCACCTGCAACGCCTGGTCCAGCAAAATGCCGATTGGGAAGTTCAACCGGTGGCTCTGTTCATTCACGAAGACCGCGAGGCCGTGGGTGAGTTACTTGCCCGTCGGGATTGGAAATATCCTGTTCTGGTTGGCTCGGCCTTACGAGCCAGTTACCAGATTGATGCCACCCCGCGTCTCGTTGTTCTCGATGGCCAAGGAGTGGTGCAGGGTATCTACACCGGCTGGGGTCCGGAAATTCCGCAGCAGCTGCTGCGCGATCTTCGCCGCGTCGCAGAGCCAAAGTAGCCTGCCCTCGCCCACGGACGCCTCGGTGCTCACCGAATAATCGGCAAAAGCGTTCGATTTTCGCTTGCTGTCCTGGCTACCCCAGCGGGGTTGGGCGTGAATGCCCTTGCAATTTCCGGAAACCACCCGATAGTATCGAACAGAAGGACTATGGCAGCCCAACCTGCTGGCCACGAGAAAGAGGACAGGAATCTTTATGCTGGCGATGCCTTACCGGATTCAGGAGAGCACCCGTCGCTGTGCCCGAACCGGTCGTGAATTGCAGCCGGGAGAAATCTGTTATAGCGTTCTTTATGAACGGGACGGTGATTTTGTCCGCGAAGATTATTCGCCGGAGGCGTGGCAAGGTCCGCCGAACGGAGCGTTTTGTTTCTGGCGTGGCCGGGTGCCTCCCCGTGACGGACCGCGTCGGATTCGCTATCAGGACGATGCCTTATGGGATTGCTTCCTGCAATTGCAGCACCGCACCGAGCCGAACGCTTTGCAAATGCGTTATGTGCTGGCGTTGCTTCTGCTGCGACGGCGAAGATTCCGCCTGGAAGCGGTGGATTGGCGCGACGGCGTCGAGATACTCCGCCTGCGATGTTCCCGCTCCGGCCACGATTTCGAGGTGATCAACCCTGGCATCTCCGAAGCTGACCTGCAACAATTACAGCAGCAAATCCAGTCTCTCCTGGAGCTAGCCTGATCTTCCATGCTGACGCCAACACGGTGGAATTGCCGACTCCCGTCACTGCCCAGGGCCTGGCCTGGCCGCATGCCGACCGGGTTCGGGTTGATGCTCGCACTGGTACTGTTGGCTGGTTGCAGTTCCTGGAGCGGTCACCGTGAACCGCCACCTCCCTGGGGCAATGTCCGTCCCGGTGCTGAACAGATTGTCGCTTACCTCGACGGCAATGCCCGCCGTATTCAGTCCTTGCGAGTGGAAGACCTGGACGTTACCGTGCAGTACGGCAACCAGCGATTCGGGGCCAGCGGCATGCTCGCGTACCAGAAACCGCGTAATTTCCGGCTCATTGCTTATGCCGGTTTGCAGGATCAGGCCGACATCGGTTCCAATGACCGCGAATTCTGGTTCTGGTTCCGCCAGGATAAGAACAACGCCCTGTATCGTTGCAGTTACGAGGACCTGCCCCAGGTGCGGAGCTTGCGCATCCCCGTTCATCCCGATTGGCTCGCCCAGGCACTGTGCGTACAGGAAATCGGCCCGGCCAATCAGTACCGCATCCAGGAAAATGGCGACTACGTGTATCTGACCACCCAGATTACCTCGCCGCAAGGCCAGCCGCTCGTCAAGACCCTCAAAGTGGCAATTCGCGGCGCCCAATCCGGTCGCATTGTCAGCATGAGTTTGCGAACTTTACAGGGGGCGGAAGTCTGGTCGGCGGACATCACCGAATATCATCACCAGCTCCAAGGCTACGTCGTGCCTCGCAAAATTCAGCTTCGTTGTCCGTCAGAAAAGTTGGAGGTCGCCCTGAAACTGGATCGTGTTCAGGTGAACGTACTCCAGCCCGGCAATACTGGCGACATGTTTGTTCGCCCACCTAAGCCCGGCGTGCAGGAGATCGATCTGGCACGCGGGCCAGCCGCCACCCCAACCGGACTGCGCCCTGGTGGTGGATGAACTTAGCTCGTGTTTGAAACGAAGCGGATGTTTAGATGCTTAGCGGCTAATGCGCAGTTGGGGCGAGCGCAGTAAGCTTTCCACCTCCGCAGGGGTTACCCATGCAAAGTCCCCTGGAATACTGTGCTTGAGTGCGCTGATCGCCACACCCCAATCCAGACCCTTCTGCACATCGCCATCTAATAATCCGTGGATCAAGCCCGCCGCAAAAGCATCTCCCGCACCTAAACGATCTACAATCTCGACTTCATAAGTGCGGGTTTGATAGAGCTTACCACCGGCATAAGCAATGGCCGTCCAGCTATTGCGCCACACCAGGGGATTTTCACGCAAGGTGATCGCTACCACCTGCAGATTGGGATACGTCTCGGCAATGCGTCGCGCTACCGTAGCGTAATCGGTGCCCTCGATCCGCAGAACTTTATTCGCGTCTTCTTCGGTGGTGACCAGCACCTGGGCCTGTTGTACAAAGCCGTGCATCCAGCGATGGGCTTCTTCCGCGCTCCAGAGTTTAGCGCGATAATTGAGGTCTATACTCACCGGAACGTTGGCCTGTCGAGCGGCGGTGATGGCTTCGCGAGTGGTTTCGGCAGCAGTGGGGCTTAGTGCCGGGGTGATGCCGGTCACATGGAACCAGCTTGCCTCACGGAAGATTTTTTCCCACGGCACCATGCCCGGACGAATGTTAGCAATCGCCGAGCCTTTGCGATCATAAACGACGCTGGAAGCTCGCGGCGCCGCTCCGAATTCCAGAAAGTAGAGACCCACCCGGTCTTCGTTCGTCCACAATATATAGTCCGTGCCGACGCCAGTTTCCTGAACGTGATGCACTAATAATCGGCCCAGGGGATTATCAGTAAGGCGGGAAACCCAGTAGGCCAATCGCCCCAGGCGTACTAAGGCGACCGCTGTGTTGAGTTCAGCCCCGCCTACCTTGATCTCGAAAGTTCGCGCCTGCTCCAGACGATGAAAAGCTGGCGGACTAAGTCGCAACATCGCCTCGCCAAAGGTGATCACCGATTTAGTCATAGGCAATTTCCTTTATCGCCTTGCGCGGCCCACAGAGAGAATTATTGCCGGACGCTCAGACCTTATTGCCACTAAGACTCCGGCTATATATCAAGGTGCCTGAATTGAGCGGTGTTCCCGGCGGATAGCGTTCAAGACGAAGGGGAGCCAGCAGCGTGCTGGCGAACCAGTCCGACATACTGACGGGCCAGTTCACTGATGCGGCTGTAATTGCGTTCCGCTACGGCGCGCGGCTCCACCAGCTGAGCACCGATACCGAGACAGGATGCGCCAGCTTTCAGAAAATCCCCGACGGTTTGCAGGTTGACGCCTCCTGTCGGCATCAGGCGAATGTGCGGGAGTGGCGCTTTTAGTGCTCGAATATAAGCCGGCCCGCCAACCTCGGCAGGAAATATCTTGACTATATCCGCACCGAGTTCCCAGGCGTAAACCACTTCCGTGGGTGTGAATGCTCCTGGAATAACTACTTTCGAGTAACGCTTGCACATTTGGATAACCTCGGCATTGGTGTTAGGCGCCACGATAAACTCTGCTCCGGCCAGTATCGCTAACCGGGCCGTCTCCGCGTCTAATACCGTGCCAGCTCCCAGCACTATATCCTGTCCCAGTTCGGCGGCGATTTGCTCTAATACTCGAATAGCGTTGGGAACCGTAAAGGTGACCTCGATAGCGCGGATACCACCATCGAACAGAGCGCGGGCAACCTGCACCAGTTCGGCACTGCTCGGCGAACGAACGATAGCCACAATCTTCGTTTCCAGGAGCGTCTGTAATGTTTGCTGCGACGACATCCGCGAGGCTCCACAGTTCGGATTAATGCTTAGAGTCCGGCAACGTCGGGCGGTTGATAAGTGTACTTGATAGTCACAGACGTCGCTGCCATGACTAAGTATCGGCACTAAGTCGGGCTGGGCGACCCGGAGGCACTAAGCGTGGGTAAAGCGATTTTTTTATTTTTGCGCAGGCCGAGCAGATCGCCGAGCTTTCGCCCCAACCACATTAAGGGATCGTAATAAGCATCCACCACTCGCTCTTTGAGCGGAATTATGCCGTTATCGGTAATGTGGATTTCTTCCGGGCAAACTTCCGTACAGCACTTGGTGATGTTGCATAGACCTATATTCAGCACGTCCTTAAGCAGGGGCAGACGATCCACGGTATCAAGGGGATGCATTTCCAGACTGGCCACGCGGATCATAAAGCGTGGGCCACCGAAAATTTCCGGTGCTTCTTTCATCTGGTGATCGCGGAGGACGTGGCAAACATTCTGGCACAGGAAACACTCGATGCACTTGCGAAACTCCTGCACGCGGTCCACTTCTTCCTGAGCCATGCGCCAGGTGCCATCGGGAAAGTCCGGCGGTCGTGGACGAAACGGCGGAATCATCTTGTTGATGCGGTAGTTCCAGGAAACATCGGTAACCAGGTCTTTGATGATCGGGAAAGCCCGCATGGGTTCGATAGTTACTGGACCGGGCGGGAGGGTGTCCATACGGGTCATGCACATCAGTCGCGGTTTGCCATTGACTTCGGCGGAACAAGAACCGCATTTACCGGCTTTGCAATTCCAGCGACAGGCCAGGTCGGGAGCTTGCGTGGCCTGGATTTGATGCACCACATCCAGCACGACCATGCCTTCGCTGACCTCGGCCTGATATTCGCGGAACTCTCCACCGCTTTTGTCACCACGCCAGATACGAAAAATTGTCGTTCCCATGTCAATAATTCCTTGAGCGACCGCTAGCTCGCGTTAAGATGCTGCCAAATCACGAATTGCCCAGGCGGGCGAAGGTTATTCCTCGTTGCTAAGATGGCCGGATTGACCGAAAATGTCGGTTCAGCGGTTCGCTTCGATAATGCGTTTGAGGTAATCGGGCATGTCGGGGATCGGTTCGCGGCGAACCTGCATGGAGCCATCCGGTCCTTTGCGAACCACGATGTTCACTTTTCCGAATTCCTCGCGTTTGCTCGGATAATCTTCGCGGAATTGGGCGCCGCGACTTTCCTTGCGTTCGATGGCCGAGCGGGTAATGGCTTCGGCGACGATCAGGAGGTTGTGCAAATCCATAGCGGTATGCCAGCCGGGGTTGTATTCGCGGTTGCCGACGACACGGATGCGGCGATGGCGGTCGCGGAGTCGGGCAATTTCGTCCAGGGCCCGCAGCATTTCCTCCTCGCGGCGGACGATGCCGACCAGGTTCTGCATGGTTTCCTGGAGGTCCTGCTGCACCTGGAAGGGATTTTCGTTGCCCTGAGGTTCGTCTATGAAGCTGAGAGCCCAGCGTGCAGCCGCTTCGATCTGGTCGTGTGGCAGTTGCCCGGCGGAATGGTCTTTGGCATAGCGAGCGGCAAATTCACCGGCGCGTTTGCCGAAGACAAGCAGATCGGACAGCGAATTGCCACCCAGGCGATTGGCACCATGCAAACCGCCTGCCACTTCCCCGGCGGCGAACAATCCCGGCACGGTGGACATCTGCGTCTCGCCATCCACCCGCACTCCGCCCATGATGTAATGAACAGTCGGCCCGACCTCCATGGGCTGCTCGGTGATGTCAATCCCGCCGAGTTGTTTGAACTGGTGATACATGCTGGGCAACTTTTTCTTGATATATTCCGCTTTGTTGAGGCCGGGCCGACGTTTCGCCAGCCAGTCGCAGAACGTCTGCAATTCCAGATAGACGCCACCGTGAGGACTGCCGCGACCTTCACGGATTTCCCGCACAATACAGCGGGCGACGTGATCGCGGGTGAGCAGTTCCGGCGGTCGGCGGGCATCACGCCCCTGGTATTTTTCGCCGATGACGTAGAGGAACCCTTCTTCCTCGTTGTCGGCGGTGCTGTTGCGGTAGGCTTCGGGAATATCCTCGAACATGAAGCGTTTGCCCAGGGCATTGCGGAGCACGCCACCTTCGCCGCGCACCCCTTCGGTCACCAGAATTCCCCGCACACTGGGCGGCCAGACCATACCGGTGGGATGAAACTGCACAAACTCCATGTCCACCAGTTCGGCTCCGGCTTCGTAGGCAAGAGCATGTCCGTCGCCGGTGTACTCCCAGCTATTGCTGGTAATTTTGTACGCCTTACCGATGCCGCCGGTCGCCAGCACCACCGCTTTCGCGTGAAACACCACAAACTGGCCCCGCTCGCGGTAATAGCCGAACGCCCCGACCACGCGCTCGCCATCTTTGAGCAGGCGGATGATGGTGCATTCCATGTGCACATCAATGCCCTGATGGATGCCGTGATCCTGAAGGGTACGGATCATTTCCAGGCCGGTGCGGTCGCCGACGTGAGCCAGGCGGGGATATTTGTGTCCGCCGAAATGGCGTTGCAGAATCCGGCCGTCGCGTGTGCGATCGAAAACAGCGCCCCAGGCTTCCAGTTCGCGCACCCGATCGGGAGCCTCTTTGGCGTGGAGTTCCGCCATCTTCCAGTTGTTGATGTACTGACCGCCGCGCATGGTATCGGCGAAGTGGACTTCCCAGTTATCGCGGCTATCCACATTGGCCAGTGCGGCGGCAATTCCGCCTTCGGCCATGACCGTGTGGGCTTTGCCCAACAGCGATTTGCAAACCAGACCGACCCGGCAACCGGCGGCGGATGCCTCAATAGCAGCACGTAAACCAGCTCCTCCGGCTCCGATCACCAGCACGTCGTGTTCATAAATGGGATAATCCATGGTCGCTCTTCCATTGGGTTGCAAGTTGGCTATCGGCGATTGTAGCAAGACTCACGCACCTGGCAGACCAAAGCCGTTCTGCCTGTATCTGCGGATCAGCCTACGCTCGCCTCTGGCGGCGTCGTAAGCTGACCGGATTGAGAATCACAAGATGCGGAGGTCTTTCCAGATGCCGGCAGCGCACAGGCGAATGTACAGGTCGGTGAAGCCGACGCTGAAAAGCGATAGCCAGGCCCAGAGTTGGTGCCGTTCGTTCAAAATCGTACTCAACCGCCATAAGCGGTAGCTGGTGGTCGGTCGCAGTTGGCCATTTACAGGGCAGGAAAAACAATTCTTTCGGCCACCGATGAGGTGCCGGAAGGAATGGCAGCCCAGCGTATAGCCTGTCAGCAAATAAACGTTCACCAGCATGATCACGGAACCCAGACCGATACCGAAGGTGTGCTGGCCAGTTGGCGAACCATGGGCATCAAGCACCGGCCACCAGAAGGCCAAAATGGCGTCGTGCCACAGAAATACCAGAAACAGCACCGCGAAATACATGAAGTAGCGGTGGATATTCTGAATGAGCAACGGCCAGTGATTTTCGCCCCAGTAACTGCTCCGGGGTTCGCCCACCGCACAGGCGGGCGGGTCCAGCCAGAACGACCGGTAGTAGGCTTTGCGATAATAGTAGCAGGTGAAGCGGAAACCGGCGGGGAAGATAAGGATCAGCAGGGCGGCGTTGAACGGCAGCCAGGCCGGCCACCAGTTCGGTCGCGCCTGGCGGAACCAGGCGTGCGGACTCTGCTCATCAAAAAGCAGCGGCGAATGGAACGGTGCCAGGTAAGGAGCGACCGCAGGATTATTCGGAGCGAAAAAGTCCTCGACATTTTGGCGAATCTCGAAATAGCCGGGCACGGCAAACACAATCGTGGTGGCGTACACGACGAAAGCGGTCAGGCCCAGCACCGTCGCCAGCGGGCCCAGCCACCAGGCATCGCGGCGCATGGTTTCACCGAAACGCCGATGGATAACACCTGCGGGAGTTGTAGCGGTAGCCATCGTTTTCCTCGATTCCGTAATCGCGTTGGTTCAGGCGGATTGTCGAGAATGGTTCAGGCCGAAGGATGTTTCACTGCCAAAGAGCCGATCGTGCATTTTAGCAAGTATGGAATACGCCCAGGCACTGCGAAGAACCGGTTAGCCGATCGTGAGGCAAACATTGTCGGTGCGTGTTGGCTGAGCCTCTCGGCTAATAGACATCTTCGGGGGACACGCTTGCCCGTGCGGGAGGGGGCTGGGAGACCGTCTCGCCGTAGCGGAAATGCCAGCCTTCCAAACAACGGAAGGAAGCGATTTGTTCCGGAGTCAAACCGTATCGCCGGAACCAGGGCGTGGCCTGGCTCTGGATCAATTCGCTGATTTCGCGGACACGCTGCACTGCCTCATTTCGCAACCAGGTCTGCCGATCCTCGGGCCGGGCGAAGCTGAAGTATTCCTTCCAGAACGCGCGACCGCCGAGGCAACCGCTGGCCCCTGCGCGAACAGCCATCTCCATTTGTCGCTTGAAATCGGCATAATCCACCCCGGCGCTGAGCAACACCCAGGGACGTTTGCAAACTTCGTTGAGCCGATGCAGATTTTCCATCAATTCGCTCTCGGATTCCCGGCCTAGTGTACCGGGGAATTCGGCCTTATAAACGTCGCACAGGTGGCTGACCAGCCGGGCTGTTTCGATCACGGTCCGCGGCTTGCGATTCAGGTAACTGGCACTTTTCTTGTCTTCCATCTGGCCATTTTGCCGGTACGGAAAACTTACCGTTTCCAGGACAAGCAGAATATCGTGGCGGCGGCATTCGTGATAAACTCGCTCGATGGTGAGGAACTGTTTTTCCGCACTTTCGGGTTCATCCGGCTCAAAGTAGGCCAAAAGCTTGACGGCATCGGCACCCATGCGTTTGATTTTGGCCACACTCCAGCCCGGCTCGATTTCCGTGAGGGTGGCGCCAGAGGGTGTTTTCGTCCCGCCGCTTTTTTCCAGCCGTACCAGCAAGCCCGTGTTGCGAGGCAAACTGAAACTGGCCAGGGCATTCCAGACCCCGTAATAAGCGTCAATCAACAGGCCGCTGCAGACCGGCCCCAGCGTCCGAGCCAGGTCAATTTTGCTTTCGACCATTTCTTCGTAAGTCGGCTCACGCTCCTGCCCCTGCTTTTTGAACAACTCCTTGAACATGTTGATCATGGAGTTGTTCTGGTCGGTGGCGACCATGGTGAGCGTGCCGTTGGGATTGCTGATGCGTTGCAGGCCACGGAGTTTGCCTGGCGTCAGTCCCAGACTCAGCCATTTCACGACGCCGGCGGCATTGGTAGTCAGGCTCATAAGGAAAATTCTCCTCCCTCTGCTGACGGTAGGCCCAGCCTACACTTGTCCGGAACAATTATCATACCACCTGGCCCTCGATCGGCCAGGAACAGCGCAGTCGTGAAACGCAGCGGTTTCTGCGGTCCATTGGACAGCTTTGCGACCGTTGCCGGAATTACCGGGACGAGCCACCGTCCGGGTGCTCGCTTTTCCGCATGTGTTCGAGCGACTCCGCGACTCCCGAACTCACCCGGAGCCGTGAACCTCGTGGGTGGGATTGTTTCTCCGAATACGTTCGAGCAGCCCCGCGACCGGTGGGGTAAAGCGTCGTGGCTTTGATACGATTAGGGTGGAAAAACGGTTCGGGTAGTTTTGTGACCGGTGGGGTAAGCCCAGCAATCGAACCGCTGAATGTGGTGCAACCAGGAGCGGCTGGCGTAAGCCAGCCGTGGGATGGAAAGCGATCGTGCTGGGGGGAACGCGCTGGGCTCGGAAAAGTCGGTCGCCGTTGCAGACGCGATTTCCGGTACCACGGCGGGCTGACGCCCGCCGCTCTTGTGAGTGTGCGTTTGTGCATCGCAAATGTCGTATTCCGCACCGAACACACGTCGCGCAACCAAGAGCGGCTGGCGTAAGCCAGCCGTGATGTGGGTAGCGTACTTGCGGATACGAAACGCACATCAGCAACAGCATCCGCACTCGCAACCAGGAGCGGCTGGCGTGAGCCAGCCGTGGGACGGTGACCGACCGTGCCGGGGCGAACGTGCTGGGTTCGGAAAAGTCGGTCGCCGTTGCAGATGCGATTTCCGGTACCACGGCGGGCTGACGTCCGCCGCTCTTGTTCGTGCGTCGCATCGTCGTCAAATAGTGGGCGATTTTCGCCGCACTGCGTCCGGTTTACCGACCACGGCGGGCTGACGCCCGCCGCTCTTGTGGGTGTGCGTTTGTGCATCGCAAATGTCGTATTCCGCACCGAACACACGTCGCGCAACCAGGAGCGGCTGGTGTAAGCCAGCCGTGGGAATGGGTAGCGGACTTGCGGATACGAAACGCACATCCGCAACAGCATCCGCGCTGGCAACCAG
>VAPR01001028.1_pt1 | contig 15343 bp, 17 predicted proteins | sample 3380701 | NCBI WGS metagenome assembly VAPR01 (sample SAMN11536904, study PRJNA540576) | hot springs metagenome | isolation source: hot spring wet sediment | place: Spain: Lobios | collected 2014-01 | reverse complement strand
CTTTAAAATTTAAAACTTGAAAATTTTAATAAGATTTCCAAACTGGCTTGGAGATTTGGTAATGTCCATTGGCTTTTATAATAAATTAAAAGAAGCTTTTAATACTGCGAAAATATATGCTATTTCAAAATCAAGTATATCAGAACTTTTAAAATTATTTGGGAACTTTGAAAAAATTTATGAATTTTCAAAGGAGAAATATAATGGAATTTTTGGAATTTATAAATTTTCAAGAGAAATAAAAGATAACTATGATATTTATTTTTCTTTACCAAATTCATTTTCAAGTGCTATAATGGGATTTTTTTCAAATTCAAAGGAAAGAATTGGTTATAAGAATGAATTTAGAAACTTTTTACTTACAAAATCATATAAAAAACCAAAAAATCTACACAGAGTTCAAGAGTATTGCTATCTTTTAAAAGATTATATTTCAAATCCTTTGGAAAATATAAAAGTTCAATTACATATTGAGCCAGAAAATGATATTTTAAGTTTAAAATCAAAATATAAAATTGCAATAAATATAAATTCAGAAGCTCAAAGTAGAAGAATGTCTATCCCTAAATGGACAAAAATTATTGAAATGTTATTAAAAGAATTAGATTGTTATATTATTTTAACAGGAGCAAAAAAGGATGTAAATAGGGTAAATTGGCTTTTTGAGAGTTTAAAAGATAAAAATAGAGTTATAAATTTAGCTGGAAAAACAAATCTAATAGAACTTTCAAAAGTTATTAAAGCTTGTGATATAATGTTATCTTCTGATTCTGGTCCTGCCCATCTTTCAAATGCCCTTTTGGTTAAAACAATAGTTTTATTTGGTGCAGGTGATGAAAGAAATACCGCTCCATATAATAAGAATTTCTTAAAAGTTATAAGATTGAACTTAGATTGCTCACCTTGTTTGAAAAATACTTGTAAATTTAAAGTTCCTATATGTTTGGAGAATTTAGATGAAACATTAATTGTAAATAGTTTAATAAATTGGTTGGAAAAATAAGCTTTAAAATTTCAGAGCTATGGCATATGTGATAACACAACCTTGTGTAGGAACCAAAAGTGGTGAATGTGTTCAAGTCTGCCCAGTAGATGCCATTCACCCAAGAAGAGATGAAAACTGGGATGAAACAACTCAATTATATATTGACCCGGCAACTTGTATAGAATGCGGAGCATGTGCTTCTGTTTGCCCTGTAAGTGCTATATATCAAGAAAATGATGTTCCAGAAGAATGGAAAAGCTTTATAGAAAAGAATGCAGATTATTATAAGCTAAGTAAAGAGGAATTTAAGGCTAAGTGGGGTTCATTATAGGGACCTTTGGTCCCTTTCTCTTAAACAATTTAGATTATTATTATCTTTCAAAATCATTACATAATTATGGACTTAATTTAAATGATTTAGGCTATAAAAAAGATATTTCCGTAGAAACTCAATTAAAACCAAAAGGATTTTTAGAAATTTTAAAAAGCCCATTAAAAATTGATACCCTTGCTTTTAAGTTATCTCAAAAAAACTTATTTCTTCAACTTGAAGCAATTTTAAATGATTATTATAACTTAAACATAACTGGTCCTTATAACATAATAATAAATACAGATACTATGTTTAGCAATTTTGATATTCCCATTCAAGAAGCTTTAATTAGATTTATTCAAACTTCAAAAATTTATTCATTTTACATAGAACACATAGGAATTAGTCTTGATAGAGCAGAAAGTTTAATTCAATTTGCAAAAGAGCAAATTTTAAATGATAGTTCAAATATATCAGAAGATAGTATAATTAGTTATCTGCAAAATGTAGATTTTAAAAACTTCTATTATGCAAATTTAACCCTTTTAAATGCATTTTTAAATTTAAAGGAAGCAGTAAAATCATTAAAGGGCAAAGATATTAATGTTATTTATGAAACAGAATTTGGAAAAATTGTTATTACTGATAGTTTGATGCCATCAGATAGTGATTTTATTTATATAAATACAAAAGGTAATCAGCATTATAAAAGTATATGTAAGGTAAATGTTAGAATTTGTGCATTTATAGACCTTGAAGGCAATGATATATATGAATTAGATAGTCTATCAATTTATTCTGAACTTGGAGCAGTGTTTTTTTATGATGAAGAGGGAAATGATATTTATAAGTGTTTAAATTTTTGTATTTCTTCTACAATTTTAGGTATTTCATATTTTGAAGAGAATAAGGGGGATGATTTTTATGATGTTGGAAAATTTACAATTTCTTCAAGCTTTTATGGAATATCAATTTTTGTTGATAATGAAGGAGATGATATTTATAGGGCAGTCAATCATGCATTAAGTTTTAGCTCTATTTGGGGTGTTAGTATATTTAAGGATGTGAAAGGAAATGATATTTATTATATTGGGAGATTTTATGAGCATAAACCCCTTTGGAAAGATGAATATTATTCCTTAGGACTTGGATTTTCCATAGGATTGAGAGAAAAAATTGCAGGAGGATTTTCTTTATTTATTGATTATGAAGGGAATGATATTTATAATTGTGGAACATATTGTATTGGTTCAAGTTATTGGTATTCAACAAGTATTTTCATAGATATAAAGGGAAATGATAGATATATTGGAACAGAATATGGAATTGGAGCAGGTATTCATGTTGGTATCGGAGCATTTTTTGATTTAGAAGGAAATGATAGTTATTTATTTAAGGCAGGTCCTTCTATCGGAAGTGCACATGATTTTAGTATAGGATTTTTTTATGATAAATTAGGAGATGATATTTATTATGTTTCAGGGGGTATAGGAAATAGTATAGCAAATGGGCTTGGAATTTTTATAGATAGTGAGGGAAATGATAGTTATAATTTTATTGAATATGATTTAAGTTGTGGAGCAAGCCAAAAATTAGATAAACAAAGGGAATTATTAGGGATTGGAATTTTTATTGATATTAAAGGTAATGATAAATATCCTATTTTTTCAAGTTGTAAAAATAATTCCATTTGGAGAAAAGGGGATATTGGAATTGGATTTGATGGAGAATAATTAAAAAATACCTTAAAATTTAAAAGCTATGAAAGAATTTTTTTTAATTTTTTTATTATACTTTCAACAAGAAGATATAAAATTCGTAAAGGGAAAGGAATTTGCCTCTGTTGAAAAAGAACCCTTAGAAGGATGGTGGGCTCTTGTTGAAAAAGGAGATAGCGGTTATGAAGTTATACCTACAAAATTAACAAGAAGTAAAAGTTCTATATACTGTGAGCCAGCTGGTGATACTATTAATTTTTACACTTATAAGGCAGAAATTAATAATGCTTATATTCTTTTATATGGATTAAAACTTCAAAAAGGTTTTATTCAAAGGATAAAAGGGAAAATAGAAAAAACAACTTTAAGCAATGAAAATCTAGAAAAGATAAAATCTATAACTTTTACATATGAAGGAAAGGAATATAAAATATGGTTTGAGGGGAATAAATTTGAGGGTGGGAATCTTTTAATTAGGAGAGGTGATAAAATAGATACTATTTTAGATGTGGCTACATCGCTTGAAGAAGTAAAGGCATTTGATTTGAATAAAGATAAGAGGCTTGATTTTATTATTACATTTAATTCCTTAGGTCTTGGATTTGAGCCAGATGTTATATTACTTATCTCAGAAAATGAAAGTTATAAAATTATTCAAAGTCAAAAGGATGGTATTTGCGGAGAATAAAAGGAGATGAGATTATGGAAATTTTGAATATTTTGGGGTTTCTTTTGATTTTATATTTATTTATGATTGGAATCTCTTATGTTGTAAGAAAGTTCTTTGCAAAAAATTATCTTTTTAATTTTCTACTTGCTCCTCTTGTAACACTCATTTTTATAATCATCCTACAAATCCTTTTATCCTTACCACCTCCATACTTCGAAAATTTGATGATTTCTTTGATTTTAGGAATAATAATAGGCTTTATTGCATTTTTCTGGATTGTGAAATATATGAAAAGTTTAGGGATAAATACACGTATGAAAATAGAACAAACTTTCTTATATGATGTTTTTACTTATCCTATACTTTTAGGGTTTATTCTAATGATAATATTATTAATATTTTCAAAAATTGCAGCCTTAGGCATTTTTGGTATTATGGTAGGAAATTTATTGGGATTGGGATATAGCACAGGATATAATTTAAAGATTATTGATGAGCATCAAACAGCTATTAAGATTGTAGAATATTTAAAATCCATATTGAAAGATATTGAAAATATTTTAATACTTAATGATTATAATGGAATTTTAGCACTTAATTTAGCAAGATATGGGAAATATAATATTTCCATAGTTGCACCAGAAATGCACATTAAAAAATTAAACAAAATTTTTGAAAAGGAAGGTTTAAAGGTTAATATATTAGAAGGTTTAGATGTAGAATTTTCACTTCCCCTTTTGGAACCTGAAAATAAATTTGATATTATTGTAATAAAGGACTTTAAAGATGAGCTTACATCAAAAGATGTATTAAAAGAAGCTCTTTCTCTTCTTAAAGAAAATGGATACATTTGCATAATTTCTGGTGGAGGATATGAATTTAAAAAGGAGATATTAAATGAATTGAAATTACAAGATATTTCCGAAGTTTCTGTAAAATTATCACCTGATGTAAATTGCTATATAGTTTATGGTAAAAAGCAAATATGAATTTGAAAGAAATTTTAATTCTTATAGGTTTTATTTCTGGAATCGCACTTTTTATTACTTTCTTTCTTTTACTCCTACTTAGAGAAAAAGAAGAAATACCTGAAATTAATTCTCCAAGAGAGCTTATTATAGTTATTATTATAGGAATAGAAATTTTGATATTAAGTTTTTCCATTAGTATGATAGGTATAGGAAATTTATTAGAAGAAATCCAACTTATAAAAAGTATGGAAATTAAAAAAACTGGAATAAGAACAATGGCAATTATAAAAGAAAATGAAAAAACATATGAATTAGAATTTACAACTTATGATGGAAAAATAATAAAAAAAGAATATAATGAATCCGCTTTTGGTATTAAACTCTATTTGGGCTTTTCAACTCAAAAACAAATTCCTGTTGTTTATAATGGAAAAAATCCAAAAGAAGTAGTAATAGATGTGTGGTGGATAAAATATGTTAATTTGCTTCCATGGGTTTTCGTAGTCTCAGGACTTTGCTTTTTTGGAATTTTAATTATTGTAGGTAGTTTTAAAAAATTGATAGAACAGAACAAAAAAGAAAAACAGCAATTGCTTTAAAATTTTAAATGGTTATCATGAATACAAAATCAAAACTTTGGATAAAACTTTGTAAGGATGGCGAAATAATATGGGAAAAGACATATGGAAGTCCTTTTGATGATTTAGTTTATACAGTTCATCAAACAAGAAACGGTAATTTTATTTTATCCGGCTATAGAACGCCTAACAGATATGATTATGATGGATGTATTATGAAAATTGATAAAAAGGGAAATGTACTAAAAAGATAGGGAAATTAAAATGAAAGAGGAAAAAATTGACAAATTTGTATCTAACTTAAAAGCTGTTTTTGAAGCAAATGATTATTTATACTTCTATAAGGATGTATTGACAGAAGAAAGAACAAATAAGGAAGTTGAATTTCTTATAAGAGAACTAGAACTTAATAGTCCGATGAAAATTCTTGATCTTGCTTGTGGATATGGAAGACATGCAAATCGCTTAGCAGAACTCGGGCACAATGTTACAGGAGTTGATATTAACTCCGATTTTCTTGAAATTGCAAAAAATGAAGCAAAAGAGAAGGGGTTAAGTGTTGAATACATCATGGAAGACATGCGGAAAATATCATTCTATGAGGAATTTGATAGAGTGCTTTTACTTTTTACTTCTTTTGGATATTTTGAAGATAATGAAAACTTCTTAGTTCTAAAAAATGTAGCAAATGCTCTAAAACCAAATGGATTATTTTGTTTTGATATACTCAACCGTGATACTTTCTTAAAGAATTTTCCACCATACATTGTAGAAGAAAAAGGAAATGATTTAATGATAGATAGAATTACTTTTGATAGCACCACGGGAAGGATTTATAATAGAAGAATTTATATTAGAGATGGTAAAAGGAAAGATGCCCCTTTTTTTGTGAGACTTTACAATCCAACGGAGATAAAAGAATTATTAAAAAGAGTTGGACTTTCAATTCAAAAAATTTATGCTGATTTTGACTCAAAACCCTTTACATCCGAATCAAAAAGAATAGTAATAATTGCTTTAAAATTTTAAATGGTCATCAAAAGCCAAATTAGTATAAATAGTTCTGAATTTAAAGAAAACTACGAATATAACAAAGCACTTGTAGAGGAATATAAAAGAATTTTAGAGGAAGTAAGGAATAAAAGGGATGAGAGAGCAGTTAAATTACAAAAAGAAAGGAAAAAATTATTAGCAAGGGAAAGAGTTTTAAAACTTATAGATCCAAATACTCCATTTTTTGAGCTTTCACCCTTAGCAGCATATAATTTATATAATAATGAAGTGCCACAAGCGGGAATAATTACAGGAATAGGAATTGTTGAAGGAAAAGAAGTTGTAATTGTAGCAAATGATAGCACTGTGAAAGGTGGCACATATTTTCCAGAAACAATAAAAAAACATATAAGAGCACAAGAAATAGCACTTGAAAATAATTTACCAATTATATATCTTGTAGATTCTGGTGGAGTATTTTTGCCAGTTCAAGCGGAAGTATTTCCTGATAAATATCACTTTGGAAGGATATTTTATAATCAAGCATTAATGTCAAGCTTAGGAATTCCACAAATTGCTTGTGTTATGGGTATGTGCACAGCTGGTGGAGCTTATGTTCCTGCTATGAGTGATGAGAATGTTATTGTAAGAAATCAAGGAACAATATATTTAGGAGGTCCTCCACTTGTTAAAGCAGCAACAGGTGAAGAAGTAACAGAAGAAGAACTTGGTGGTGGTTATTTACATTCTTATATTTCTGGGGTAACAGATCATCTTGCAGAAAATGATGAGCATGCTATTGAAATTGTAAGAAGTATTATTAGAAATTTAAATAGGATTAAAAAACTTGATTTTATAGAAATTACAGAACCAGAAGAGCCTTTATATGATATAGATGAAATTCTTGGAATAATTCCAAAAGATATTTACAAGCCATTTGATATAAGGGAAGTAATTGCAAGGATTGTAGATGGAAGTAAATTTGATGAATTTAAAAAGAATTACGGACAAACTCTTGTTTGTGGATTTGCAAGAATAAAAGGTATTCCTGTTGGAATAATAGGAAATAATGGGGTTTTATTTTCTGAAAGTGCTTTAAAAGGTGCCCATTTTATAATGCTTTGTTCTCAAAGAAAAATTCCAATTATATTTTTACAAAATATAACGGGATTTATGGTAGGAAAATTTTATGAAGAACAAGGTATTACAAAACATGGAGCAAAAATGGTTCAAGCGGTAAGCACTACCCAAGTTCCAAAAATTACAATTATTGTAGGCTCTTCACATGGGGCTGGAAATTATGCAATGGCTGGTAGAGCTTATAATCCAAGATTTCTATTAATGTATCCATTTAGTAGAATTTCAGTAATGGGAGCAGAGCAAGCTTTTACTGTTATGAAAATTATAACTGAAAATAAATATAAAAGGATGAATAAAGAAGTGCCACAAGAAGAAATTGAAAAAATAAGAAAGGAAATATATCAAAAATATGAATATGAAAGTTCTGCTTATTATTCAACTGCAAGATTATGGGATGATGGAATTATTGATCCAAGAGATACAAGAGAAATTCTTGGATTTTTACTTTCAGTATGCTTAAACAAACCAATCGAAGATTATTCAAATAAATCTTGGCCTGTATTTAGGATGTAATTTTTTTAGATACTACAACTCTTGCAGGCTTTAGCAACTTCCCTTTATATAAATAAGCTTTTTCAAATTCTTCTATAATATAATTATCCATTTCTCCTTCCTTTACCATTAAAACTTCACATAATCTTGGGTCAAAAGGTTTTCCTTTAAGTGAAACTTGTTCTATTCCATTATCATTTAAAAATTTCATAAGTTGCTTATATATCATTTCAATACCTCTCTTTAGTTCTTCATTTCCTTCAAACTTATTTATATAATCCAAAGCTCTCTCAAAATTATCCACAATAATTATAATCTCTTTAAATAACTTCTCTCTTTCACTTTCTTTTGCTTCATTAATTCTTCTTTGAACATCCTTTTTATAATTATCATAATCTGCCAAAAGCCTTATATATTCTTCTCTTGATTGCAACAATTTATTATTTAAAAACTTTACCCGCTTTCTTATTTTAAGCCAAATCAAAGGATTATTTAACATAGTGAAAATTTTAAAGTGTTTTCTCCTTATAAAATTTAAGAAGATTTTCTACAAATTTATTTACAATTTCATATTTCTCTTTTAACCAATCTATATTTCTTAAATACCAATCTATGGTTTTTTTCAAGCCTTCATCAAAATCATATTTTGGAGAAAATCCTAAATTTTTAATTTTATCATAATTTAGAGAATAGCGAAAGTCATGTGAAGGTCTATCTGGAACAAATTGAATAAGCTCATAAGGTTTATTTAAATTATCAAGAATTTTCTTTACAACTTCCAAATTTTCATATTCTTCATCAGAACCAATATTATAAATCTCTCCAATCTCACCCCTTTGAATAATAATTTCAATTGCTCTTGCAAAATCTTCTACAAATAACCAAACTCTTCTTTGCTTACCATTTCCATATATTGGAATTTTCTCATTATTTAAAGCTTTTAAAATTGTTAAAGGAATTAATTTTTCAGGATATTGAAAAGGTCCATAGTTATTTGTAGGTCTTAAAATAATTACAGGAATACCATATGTTTTATAATATGCTCTTGCTAATAAATCTGCACTTGCCTTTGAAAATGCATAAGGTGAATTTGGTAATAAGGGACTATTTTCAAAAAATTGTCCTTCTCTAATTTCTCCATATACTTCATCTGTTGAAATATGAATAAACTTTTTAATTTTTATATATTTGACACTTTCAAGCAAATTAAATGTTCCAATAATATTACATTCTATAAAGTCCTTTGGAAATAAAATGCTTCTATCTACATGAGTTTGGGATGCAAGATGAACAATATATTCTGGTCTTTTTTCAATTAAAAGCGCTTTTAAATTTTCAAAATTTAATAAATCCAACTTATAAAACTCAATATCATCTATTACATCTTCAATTCTTTTCATATCACCTGAATAATCCAGCTTATCAACTACAATAACCTTAAAACCTTGCTTTAATAATTGTTTTACAACAAAACTCCCCATAAAACCAGCGCCACCGGTTATAAGAACTTTCATAAGTTATAAATTTTATATGTTGTTCTACTTTTAATAGGAAAATTTATATCCAAAATATCAGTAAAGATATATAAAGTTTTAAAGTTTTCAAAAATTAAATTCTCCAAAAGTTTTAAAAATCCATAAATTTTTAAGTTTTCATCTTCTAATTCATAATGCCATAAATAAGCCTTTGACTTATAAGCAAATACAATAAAATAAAATTCATTATCAATAGTGAATAGTTTTAAAAAGTTATTTGTTTTACAGATTGAAATTAAATCAGAAACAAAAATTTGTAATTTTTGTGGAAGTAAATACATTTTTGTTTTTATTAAAAGCTCATAAAAATCAAAATTTTCAACATGAACAAAATTATAACTCTTTGAATACTTTTTTAAAATTTTAACTAATTCATCTCTTTTCTTTGATTTATAAATCATCTCTTCTAACATCTTTGGAAGCTCTAAATAATATATTTTTGAAAATTCTTGCTTTTGGACATTAAATTGCTCAAAAAGAATTTTTACACTTGGACTTTCATCTAATATTGGAAACAGAACAAAATGTTTATCTTTCAAAATTTCACTTATAAATTGCTTTCTAAATCTATTATCTACAATAAAATCTTGATATGGATTAACATTTTCATAAGTAGGAAATTTATAATAATTTTCATCAATTTGTAATGCACTTATTCCCACTAATTTATTTTCATAAAAATAGCCATAAAACTCACATAATTCATCTTTCAAGATATCATATAGTGGAATTTGAAAATAAGGAGATAATATAAAATCATCATTTGAAAGTTTTTGAAATATTTCAATGTTTGAATATATTTCTTCAATTGTTATTTTTCTTACCAAGTTTAAAAATTTTAAAGCTTTTATTTTTTAAAACTTTAAAATTTTCAATATGGCAAAGAAAATTGGTATTTTGGCTATACAAGGTGATTTTGAAGAGCATAAGTTAATTTTAGAAAGACTTGAATATCCATATAAATTAGTTAAAAATAAAGAAGATTTTAAAGATATTCACGGATTAATTATACCAGGTGGGGAATCCACTACATTTAGAAAAATTATAAAGGATAATAATCTACAAGATGAGATTTTAAGATGGAAAGAAGAAGGAAAACCAACCTTAGGAACATGTGCAGGCGTTATTATAATGTCAAAGGAAATTTTAAATGATGAAGAGGGGAAAGGTTATGGATTTTTAGATATAGTTATTGAAAGGAATGCTTATGGAAGACAAAGGGAAAGTTTTATAGCAGAAGTTGAATATAGCTTTGGATATAAGTCAAAAGTTGCATTTATAAGAGCTCCTATTATTAGAAAAGTTAATAAAGGTGAAATTTTATGTAAATTGGGAGAGCAAATTGTAGGAGTAATTGATAATAATTTTATTGGTGTTACATTTCATCCTGAAATTACAGGTGATTTAAAACTACATGAGTATTTTATAAAATTAATAAATTAAAAGGGGCAGAAAGCCCCTTATTGAGTAGCTCTTATAATTTCAAATTTTTGTCTTGTTATTTGAGCTTTCTGAATTGTCTTTTGTTTTATCTCTTGGAATTTTGGTAATAAATTAATATTAGCACTTTGATTTGAAAAGAGCTTATAAGAAGGTGTTGTTTTTAGTTTATAATTTACAAATTTTTGAATAGAAAGTATTCCACCCTTTGGACCAAATGCTGGAACATAACCATAAAGTCCAGCACCCGAAAATGAAGATTTACAATCTGAACCATAGCTTATTTCAGTTGTAGCATTGTCAATCCTATTTTTAAGCCTTGCTTTTCCGCTATTAAATTCTCTTTGAGAACCACCCTGGCTCGGGTCATACTTACAATTTGTAGCATCATGAAGTTGATTATTACTATCAGTTTCAACATCTAAGCTAGCCCCTAGTGTATCTTTTGGAGCTTTATCATCACAAGTATTATTTGATTGGTAATTTTCATATGAGTAAAGATAAAAACCACCAGCATAATAATTGGCATTTTCATAATCATTAGGAGTAAATTGTCCATCATCAGGTTTATACTCCGCTCCAAGGGTATCTATATCTTGTCCCATATATTCACAAAATACTGCACCACCTGCTCCAGCAGTTGTATCTTGACCCCACCCAATAAATTCTTGACCACTTTCATCTGCACCTACACCTGTTGCTTGACCATTAACAGAAAGCGTATCAAAATCATACATATCTGCAAAGAAATATCCCTCACCAGTGGTTGGATCTTGTATATAGATTAGTATAAAGAAATTGTATAATATTGCCTTATAAACATAAGGATTATTATCATTTGGATCAACTCCTATAAAGCTCCCATCCAAATAAGCATATACTGGTATAGCATATTCATTTGGAATTTGAAATATACATTGAGCAAAAGTAATAGCTCCTCCCGGAAATACACCATCTTGATCATTATCAGAAGTATTTCCACTTCCTTGATAATATCCACCAAGGGGACAAGATTGTTGTATGCTATTATTATACTCTTTTAGACGATGATAAGCAAGAACAGGAGTCGTATTAGCGGGTTTTACTCTACTTACCGCTCTATTTAATGCAAGGTCACCACCAACAGCAATTTCACGAACAGGAGCAGATGAACCACCACTATCCTTTTTACCACATCCAAAGACCCCTAATAGGGTCAAGCTTATTATAAAGAGGCGCAAAAACATAATGTGAAAATTTTAAAGCCTTAAAATTATTATATATTTGAACAAGAAATTGAAGGTAAAATAACTACTAAATGGGTTTTAGGAACATTCTTAGCTCAAAGAATTATAACTCTATTAAAATCCAAAAATTTTCAACCATCTTGAAATTATCAAAAGCTCAAATACATTTAAATCCAAAAACTTTTTATTTTGAAATTGTAAATCTAAAATTTTCTTAATTTCTTCAAAATTTAAAAAATCTAATTTTTTAATATATTCAATTTCACTTCTAATAAACTTTTCATTCTCAAACATCCATCCCCTAACAGGACCTCCAAAACCCATCTTTTTCCTCCTTACACTTTCTGGAAATTTTTTTCTTAAAACACTCTTTAATAGCAGTTTATCAATTTTTAAGGCATAACTTAATTTCTTTGAAAATTCTAAAATTCTATCATCTAAAAAAGGAACCCTTAATTCTACACTTTTTGCCATAGAAAGCTTATCTGAATATAATAAATTGTGATAAGGTAAAAAAGTTTTAAAGTCAAAAATTAACATTTTCTCATAATAATTTCCATTTATATTTTCATAAATTTCTTTTGCTTTCTCAAAAGGATTATAATTTATTTTTATTAATTTTTCAAGCTCTTGGTCATCATAATAGCTTAAATAATAATAATATGGCTTATTCCAAACCCTTTTAAATTTCTCAATATCTCTTGAAAGTTTTTTAAAATAATGTGGAAATGGAATTTTATGTAATGGAAAAATTTTAAATTTTCTATAAATTGAATATGCTTTATATCTTGGATATCCTCCAAACAATTCATCTCCTCCCATTCCTGATAAAACTACTCTTGATTTAAAATAATCGCACATTAAATATGTTGAAACACCAGCAATATCTCCAACAGGCTCCTCTATATAATACACAAACTTATTTAAAAGCTCTTCATCAAAATTAAACTCAATAGGTTCAATTTCAAAATTTAATTTTTCTGCTACATGCCTAGCATAAAAAAATTCATCTTTAATTATATCTTTCTTTTGATATAAAGGACTATAAATTAAACTAAAAGCTTTCAATTTTTTATATTTACTGGCAAACAAACCAATTAAACTTGAATCAATTCCTCCACTTAAAAACAAACTAACTTCAACATCACTTATAAGCTGGCTCTTTATTACTTTATCAAATATTTTTTCAAATTCTTCTTTCGCTACATTTAAATTTTCTATTTCATTTTTAAATTCATAATTCCAATATGAATAAAATTTATATCCATTTTCTGAAAATTCTAATACATAAGCGGGCTTTAATTTATAAATACCTTTAAAAGCGGTTTCTTCATCAAAGTTAAATAAAAATGTCAAATGATTTACAATGGCTCTTTGATTAATATCTTTATTATCAATAATTTGTAAGATTGGTTTAATTTCAGAAGAAAATATAAGTCCATTTTTATAAAAAGAATAATACATTGGCTTTATACCCGCTCTATCTCTTATTAAATAAACTTTCTTTTTTAACTTATCATAAATTGCAATTGAGAACATTCCAACAATTTTTTTTAACCCCCCAAAAATCCCAAATTTATGAAAAGTATAAATTAAAACTTCACTATCTGAATTTGTTTTAAATTCATACTCCTTTAATTCCTCTTTAAGCTCCAAAAAATTATAAATTTCACCATTAAATACCATTACTAAATTATCATATATAAATGGTTGATTTGCTCTATCTGAAAGGTCAATAATTTTCAATCTACAAAATCCCAATTTTATATTTTCATCCTCATAATAACCATTACTATCAGGTCCTCTATGCTTTAATACATTTAAATTTATTGGTTTTTTTATAAGAAATGTTCCTAAAAATCCACACATACCTCTCCATTTCCCTTTTCTATTCTTCCAAGTAAAATATATTCAAAATTAATTTTGTCTAATTCACTTTCATCTAAAATTAAAATCATACCTATACCCATATTCCAAACTCTAAATGCTTCCTCCATTGGCACATTACCCATTTTTATAAAAAATTTAAAAATTTTTGGAATTTCATAATTTATTTTAATATAAGCTCTTATATCATTTCTTAAAACCCTCTTTATATTCTCATAAAACCCACCACCTGTTATATGGACCGCAGATTTAAAATTAACATTTAAAATTTCTTTATAAATTCTTGTAGGTTTAAGTAATAATTCACCAAGTTTTTCATTATCAGAAATTTCTGGATAAATTGCATTTAAATGCAACTTTTTCTCCTTAATAATTTTCCTTATTAAACTATAACCATTTGAATGAAATCCACTTGAAGGAATTCCAATTATTATATCTCCAACTTTTAAGTTTTCTTTTTTAGGAATTTCTTCTTTTTCTGCAATTCCTACCACAAATCCTGCAATATCAAATTTATTCCTTTTAAATATATCAGGCATTTGTGCAGTTTCTCCTCCAATTAAAACACATTCACTATACTTACAAGCTTGAATTACTCCATCAATAATCTGTTTTGAAATTTCTAAATTTAAGTTTGAAATAGCATAATAATCCAAAAAGAATAAAGGTTTTGCTTTCATTACATAAATATCATTTACATTCATAGCTACTAAATCTATTCCAATAGTATCAAACTTTTTAAGTTTTCTTGCAATTTCAATTTTTGTCCCAACACCATCACAAGAACTAACAAGAACAGGCTCTTTATAATTTTTAATAATATCTTTAATTTCAAATAATCCTCCAAAAAGTCCTATATTCTCACCAACCTTTTCTTTAATATAATTTACAAACTCCTTTGCCTTATCAATATCAACACCCGCTTCCTTATAAAGCATTTTGAAATTTTAAAGTCCTAATTTAAATGATACCTTAGCTTTAAAATTTCAAGTATGAGATATTTTATATTCTTAATTTTAATTTCATGCACAACAGTGGTTGTCAATCAACCACCAGGACATGTAGTAGCATCTCAAAACCATGTTGAAAATGGAAAAAAACAGCTTGAAAAAGGACATTGTAAACAAGCAATAGAACAATTCAACAAGGCCATTGAAAAAGATCCTACTAATTTTCAAGCATACTATTGGAGAGGTGTTGCTTATGGAATGTGTGGAGATTGTGATGATGCTATAAAGAGCCTTGAAATATCATTTAAATATAAGCCCTCTGAAATATGGGATAGTAGAATACAAATAGCTATGGATTTATGCAAAAGTGGTAAAAAGGGAAAAGGGAAAAAAGATAAGAGTGATTTTAGTATAACTTTCAAATGGCTTTGGGAATAAATGGAAT
>VAPR01000901.1_pt1 | contig 15346 bp, 13 predicted proteins | sample 3380701 | NCBI WGS metagenome assembly VAPR01 (sample SAMN11536904, study PRJNA540576) | hot springs metagenome | isolation source: hot spring wet sediment | place: Spain: Lobios | collected 2014-01 | reverse complement strand
GGTCAAGCCACGGACTTCTAACACTGTTGCCATGCGTGCCCAGGGGTTGACGAACGGTGCAAACTTATGGAGCCTGGGGTGACCCGGGGAGGGGAGAACCGACCGAGGCACAATTGGCCAGTGGGAGGTAGCGCGATGTGGGGAATTCTTGTCGGAACTGGGCAAATACCCGGGCAGCGGTGCGCTCGTCTCCGAGGGCACAGAGGACATGCCCGAGCCGCAAGAGGGCGCGCTCGCGCAGAGAGCTCGGCAGTGCTGGCTGGCTTAGGAGGCGTTCGTAGGCAGTGCGGGCAGCAGCAAGCTGCCCAATAGCAGCAGCACACTCGCCTTCGGCGAAGAGTGCCTCCATTGCCAGCGAGTCTGGCACCTGCGGAGAGCGCCTGAGTCGGGCAAAGAGTACCCGTGCTCGCTCATACTGCCCGGCTGCGAACAGACGCTGTGCTGTATCGTAGAGCTCGTGCGGGGCAGGAGCATCCGACGTGCTGACAACGAGTGTGTCGCGGAAACGCTCCTCTGCCACCTCAGAGCCCTCGGCTGTGCCGGTGGTGCGTGGAACAGCGAACAGTGTTGGGCGCACAGCGGAGACGCGTACATTCTGGCACGCACCGAGTGCCCATACACAGAGCAGCACAAGCGGCCAACCCCGGCAGCCCACGGTGTTCAGCGGAAGTAGTACATCAGCCCAAACTGAGGCATTGGCAGGACTTGGACAGCGTCGCCATTTGTGTACGCTGTAATACCCAGCTCAGCACCAAGGGCGAGCCATTGGAGCAGAAAGGTTTCCGCGCCCAACCCAGCGCCGAAGCGCACTGGCCAGATAGGCTCAGGCTTCTCATTGGTCGTGTGCGAGTAGTAGCCCAGTCCGGCAAACAAGTACGTTCGGTAGCTGGGGCTGATGCCGAGCCGATATTGGAGCTCTCCGCCCAGGCACCAGAAGCTCATATCCTTGAGCTTGAGGACACCAACGGTGAGCTCCCCACCCCAGCGCTGGGGCGAAGAGAGCCGAAAGCTCAGGCCAATGCCAGTCATCCACCCCAGCTGGAGTCCAGCGCCGTAGTAAGTGGAGTGCTCAAACGGATGGGTAGTCAGTGACGTCTGTGGTTGCGATTCTTCGGGTTGCCCGACGCGGTACTGGGGAATTTGTGCCGTGAGGAGAGGAGCACTCAGTGCGAGAAGACTCAGAAGACGGAGCATCGTAAGCGCACTCGTTTAGTGAGACCCTGCCGGTTGTGACTTCCACCAGGTGATGTCAACGATATTTTCACCGCCATCGGCGGCAATGATGGAGCCGTTGATCCAATCGGCTTCCGGGCGGACAAGTAGTGTCACGATTCGGGCGACGTCCTCGGGTGTCGTCAAGCGGTGGTATGGATTTCGGGCGATAGCGTTTTCAATCAGAATCTCATTGCCCGGAATACGGCGCAGAGCCGGGGTATCTGTGACCCCTGCTCGGATGGCGTTCGCGGTGATACCGTAGGGAGCTAACTCCAGGGCTAATTGCCGGATGTACGATTCCAGAGCCGCCTTTGCCGCGGAGACAGCCCCATACATGGGGATCACGCGCTCGCTGCCCGCGCTGGTCATTGCCAGAATGCGCCCGCCGCGTTGAATGAGGCGTTCGCGAACCAAGTCCTGTGTCCAGTACACCAGGCTGTTTGCCATGACATCCAGCGTCATCTCCAGGCGTTTCTGCGTGACCACCTCCTGCGGTGGCTCAGCGATGAAGGGCAGCAAGGTACCGAACGCCAAAGAGTGCAGCAGTACACGGACGGTAGCACCCGGGTACTGTGCGAATTCCTGCTTGAGCGCTTCGATGACCATGTGCCGGCAGTGGGGATCGGCAGCGTTCTGGTTGAAGAACAGCACCCGTACACCGTACGATGCCAGCTGTGCTTTGAGCTCCTCTACTTTCGGTAGCGTTGCCGAGCGGTCCAGATGGACGCCGACGATGTGGTAGCCCTCGCGTGCTAAGGCAAGAGCTGTTGCTCGTCCGAACCCGCTGGAGGCGCCCAGGATGAGGGCGTAGAGAGGCTGCTCGCTCATCGGCCCGGCGGCTCGTTGAACAATCCCGTGCGGCGCAAAGTTATGGAGTCCCTTGGCAATGTTCAGCGGCGGCATATTTTTGTGCCTTTATCCAGCCGGCCTGGAACAGCGATGGGACACCAGCGGTGGATTCTCGTCCGTGGAGCGCGGACGCACAATTTGAAGAACATCACGCTGGCGTTGCCGCACAATCGGCTCATTGTCATCACAGGGGTGAGCGGTTCGGGGAAGTCCTCGCTGGCGTTGGACACTCTCTATGCCGAGGGGCAGCGCCGCTTTGTGGAATCCCTCTCTGCCTACGCCCGCCAGTTCCTGGAGCGGATGCCGAAGCCGGACGTCGATAGCATTAGCGGACTTCCCCCGGCGATTGCCTTAGAACAGCGTCCGCTGCAGCGGAACCCGCGCTCGACGGTCGCCACGATGACGGAGCTCTACGACTACTTCCGCCTGCTCTACGGGCGGGTGGGCAAGACGTTCTGTGCACGGTGCAATCGCCTGGTACGGCGTGCCTCTCCGCAGAGTGTTGCTGAGGAGCTTTTCGGCTTGCCTGAGGGGAACCGACTCGTTGTCGGCTTTCCTTTTCCGGAAGTGCCACCGTCGCTGGAGGAGCGGCTTGTCCAGCTGCAGGCAGACGGGTTCGTTCGGCTCTTCCATTGCCCGAGTGCGCAATTTGTGCCGGTGTCGGAAGCGGCAGCCCATCTCCAGCGGGCGGAAGAGTGGCTCGTGGTGGTGGACCGCATTGTGCTGTATCCAGACGATGAGGTGCGCTCACGGTTGGTGGAAGCTCTGGAGACAGCCTTCCGCAAGGGGAATGGACGCGCCGTCGTGTATGAGCTGCAGAGCCGGACCGAGTACCGTGCCAGTACGCGGTACGAGTGTCCATACTGCCTGACAGAGTACGTTGAGCCGGAACCGCGGCTGTTCTCCTTCAACAGTCCTCTGGGAGCGTGCCCTGTGTGTCAAGGGTTTGGGCGTACAATCGGGATTGACCCTGACTTGGTGGTTCCAGACAAGCGGCGTTCGCTGCGCGAAGGGGCTCTCCATCCGTTCCGAACGCCGGCATATGCCCAGTATCTGCGGCAACTGCTGGCAATTGCTCCGCGGTATGGCATACCAACGGACGTCCCCGTAGAGCAGTTGACGCCGGAGCAGTGGCGGGTCATTTGGGACGGCGCCGACGGCTACATTGGGTTGAAGCGCTTCTTTGCGCTGTTGGAGCAGCAGACACACAAGGTGCAGGCCCGCGTGACGCTGAGCCGCTACCGGGGCTACACGCGCTGCCATGCATGTGGGGGATCGCGGTTGCGGACCTCGGCGCGGCGGGTTGCTGTCGGCGGACTCTTTTTCCCGGAGCTCCTCAGCATGAGTTTGGCGGCGGCGCGGGAGTGGTTCGAGCAGCTCCAGCTCCCACCAGCGGAGCATGCAGTGGTGGCAACCGTGGTGGCGGAGATCCGCCGTCGGCTGCAGATTCTGACCGATATTGGGCTGGGGTACCTCCGGCTGGACCGTCTCGCGCACACGCTCTCCGGTGGGGAAGCTCAGCGCATCCAGTTGGCAACAGCCCTTAGCTCATCGCTGGTCGGCACGCTCTACGTGCTGGATGAACCCAGCATTGGACTCCACCCGCGGGATACTGAGCGGTTGCTGCGCATTCTCTTCCGGCTCCGGGACGCCGGGAATACGATCGTCGTCGTGGAGCACGATCCTGAGATAATCCGCCACGCCGATTGGATTGTTGAACTGGGGCCGGGCGCAGGCGAGCACGGCGGGCACGTCGTCTTTGAAGGCACGGTTGAGGAGCTGATGCGCTCGGAAAGCCTTACAGGGCAGTACGTTTCCGGACGTCGGCAGGGGACATTTCCTGAGCGGCGCCGGCGCACTCCGCGGGCATGGTTACGGATTCGGAAGCCTACGGCGAACAACCTCAAGGGCGAAGATGTGGAAATCCCCCTGGGCTGTCTAACCGTCATCACGGGGGTTTCCGGCTCGGGGAAGAGCACGCTGATGTACGAGGTGCTCTATGCCAATCTCCGCCGTCTCAAAGGACTGCCCGTGGAAGAGGTTGGCGCCTGTGCAGGCATTGAAGGAGCTGAGGGCATTGAGCACGTGGTGCTCATCGATCAGGCTCCGCCGGGACGCTCCAGCCGTTCTACACCGGCAACGTACACGAAAGCCTTCGACGCCATTCGGGAGCTCTTTGCGACAACCGACTACGCTCGCCAGCAGGGATGGACGCCAGGGCACTTCTCCTTCAACATTCCTGGCGGGCGCTGCGAAGTCTGCCAAGGCGAAGGGATTGTGTGGGTGGAAATGCAGTTTCTCTCCGACATCCCGCTGGAGTGCGATGCCTGCCGAGGGACGCGGTACAAGAGCGAAACGCTCCGTGCCCGGTATCGGGGCAAGAGCATTGTGGACGTGCTCCAAATGACCGTGGATGAAGCCATAGACTTCTTCGCTGAACACCGTCGTATCGTGGAGCGCCTGTTACCGTTGCAGCAGGTGGGGTTGGGATATCTCCGGCTGGGGCAACCGACGGCGATGCTCTCCGGTGGAGAAGCCCAACGCTTGAAGTTAGCGGCGTATCTGGCAGAGGACGTCGGCGGGCAGGCGCTCTTCCTGCTGGATGAGCCAACCACGGGGCTCCATCTGCATGATGTGGCGCGGCTGCTTGCTGTGCTGCAGCAGTTGGTGGACCGCGGACATTCGGTCGTGGTGATAGAGCACCACCTCCACGTCATTGCAGCTGCCGACTGGGTGATTGACCTGGGTCCGGAAGCAGGAGACGCCGGCGGCTACATCGTTGCTGTGGGAACACCGGAGCAGGTTGCACGCAGCCGCCGTTCCTACACAGGGGCAGCGTTGCGTCGGTTCTTTGCCGAGAGAGGACACGAGCCGCTGGCGGTCCATGCAGCCTCATAACCTTGGACGAACGCTCTGGCGCTGGGGCTGGCGTCTTGCCGTCGTTGCGCTCTCGTTCTGGCTTGCGCTGCGGGCAACGGAGTGGCAGGCTTTTGTGGCGGCACTTCGGGAGGTGCCGTATGGCTCCCTTGGGCTCTTCGTTCCGGTTATCGTGCTCTCGCATCTGGTGCGGGCGTGGCGGTGGCAGTGGATGGTCCGCGCGGCTATCGGGCGTGCACCCCGACTCGGGAGTGCATTTGCTGCCGTCATGGTTGGCTATGCTGTCAATGCGCTGGTGCCGCGTTTGGGGGAACTTGTGCGCCCCTATGCCCTGAGCCGGCGTGAGCAGATACCGATGGCAACGCTCCTTTCCAGCGTCGTTGCCGAACGCTTGCTGGATGTTGTCACGCTGGCGCTTTTGGTCGTCGGTGGCGGAGTACTCTTCGCAGGACGGTTTTCCTCTGCCTTGGGAGGACACGGAGGAGTGCTGCTCTCACTGGCTGTGGCAGGCGTGGCAGTGGCTCTCCTGGCGACACTGCAGCGGTGGGGTGGGTTGATACTGCGCTGGCTTCGCCCTCGCTTGCCTGGGATAGCGCAGCATGGCGAGCGCCTCATAGAGGAGTTCCGTGCAGGCGTGCGCCCGCTGGGACAGCTTCGGGTGTATGGACCCGTGGGTGCGCTGACCATTCTGCTGTGGTTTCTCTACTGGGTCCCCTTGTACGGACTCTGCTGGCTGCTGGAGTTACCGCTGGGTCCGGTGGAAGCGTTCCAAATCCTGCTGGTGTCTGCTGTAGCGATTTCGGTAGCGCCGACACCATCGGCGGCTGGAGTGTACCACGTCACAGTCCAGATGGCGTTGGTGGAGCTCTTCGCCGTTCCTGCTGCGACAGCATTAGCGTATGCTACCCTGGCGCATGGAGTCAATACGCTCGTCTCGCTCGCCGTTGGCGGTGTATGCTGGCTGTGGCTGCAACCTCGGCATAGGGAGCAGGCGGCTGCGTGAGCTCAGTGTGCCGGAGGAGCCATGAGAGGGCATGCGGGGATACGGTTGTTCGTCTACCTGCGTGCCACTGCAGGTGTTGGAGCAATGGTTGTGCAGCCGACGCGGGAAGCCATTGCTGCGCTTGACCCACTGCGGGAGCGCTTTGTGGTGAGCGAGATCTTCTACTCCATCCAGGGTGAAGGCACTCGCGCGGGGATGCCCTGCGTATTCGTGCGGCTGCAGGGCTGTAAGCTCCGGTGCGCCTGGTGCGATACGCCGTATGCGTTAGACCGGCGCCGTGGAGGTGAAACGATGACGGGGGAGGAAATCCTCCAGCGCGTGCGCAGCTACGGGTGCCGCTTCGTTGAATTTACCGGAGGCGAGCCTCTGGAACAGTGGGGAAGTATCGGCTTGATGGCGATGCTGTGCGATGAGGGATACACCGTTGCCGTGGAAACAGGTGGGCATATCAGCATCGAGCCGTTGGACGAGCGCATCATCCGCATTGTAGATGTCAAGTGCCCTGCTTCTCGGATGACGCCGCTGATGTACTGGCGAAACCTGGAACTGGTGGGGGAGCGGGATGAGGTCAAATTCGTCATTGCCGAGCGGCGGGATTACGACTTTGCCTGCGAGGTGATGGAACGGTACCGGTTGCCCGAGCGGGTTGCGGCAGTGCTCTTCTCCCCCGCTTGGGGGCTTTTGGAGCCGCGGCAATTGGCTGAGTGGATACTCCAGGACCGGCTACCTGTACGGCTCCAGTTGCAGCTCCACAAGTACATCTGGGACCCGCAGCAGCGCGGCGTATGAGCGCACCGGCGTTCATCCCCATTGGCGACGTGCTGGTGGAGAACTCCCTCTGGGACATCCCCTTTGCCTGCGACGTGAAACGATGCCACGGCGCTTGCTGCACAGTGCCAGGCGCGGAAGGGGCACCGCTGTTGGAGGAAGAGTATACCGTGCTCCAGATGGTGCTGCCTGTGGTGTTGCCACGTTTGACCCCACAGGCGCAGCAACTCATCGCAGCGGAGGGTGCCGTGATGGAGCGGGATGGTCAGCTCTACACGCGCTGTGTGGACCAAGGACCCTGTGTGTTCGTAGTGTGGGAAGGGGACATTGCACGGTGTGCGCTCGAGCAGGCGTACGAAGCAGGGGAGATAGCGTTTCGGAAGCCTCTCTCGTGCTACCTCTTCCCGTTGCGGATTCGGCAGCATCGGGAGCAGCGCTACATCGTGTTTGCCCCATTTGAAGAGTGCGCGCCAGCCTATGAGCACGGGCGGCGGTGCGGAACGACCGTCGTGCAGATGGTGCAGGAGGCACTCCAGCGAGCCTTTGGCACGGAGTGGTACGAAGAGCTGCTGCGGAAGTCGGCAGAGAGGTAAGACGATGCTGTGGGAGCGCCTGTCGCTGCGGACTCGCTTGACGCTGTGGTACGGTGCAGTCGTTGCGCTAGTGTTGGCAGCTTTCGGAGGCTTCTGGTACTGGAGCGTGCGGCGGGAGCTATACCAGAGTGTGGAGCGCTCCTTGGAGCAAATAGCCCGTTCGCTGGGCTTCATTGTGGAGCGGGCGCACGAACAGAGCCGGCAACCTCTGCGCCCACCCCGCCAGCGGCTTACCCTCCGCCATGAGACGTTGTTTCCGTTTGCCAGACCACTGCGGAGCTTCGTAGGTCCACTGCCCAGCGATACGCTTATCGAGGCAGACAGCCCCGTCTGGAGCGCTGTGTACCAGTACCTCTTGCTCAACCCGCGCAACTACGTCATCCAAATCGCTGACACGGCAGGGAGCATCATCTGGCGCTCCGATAATCTGCTCGGGGATAGCCTCCCGGTAGTGCGGGGGCTTACCGTTGGCGAAACCCGCAGCATGTGGACAACCCTGCGCGGGGAGACATGGCGCTTAGTACTCTACCGCACGCGCTTGGCCGAAATTGCCGTTGGATACAGTACGCAGGAGGTTGAGCTCGTGCTTCGCCGCCTTGGGATTGTGCTTCTGTGGGCAATGCCGCTCGTGCTGCTTATCGCTGCCTTTGGAGGGTGGCTGCTGGCACGCGCTTCGCTCCGACCGGTAGAGGTTATGCGCCGCACAGCGGAGAGCATTACTGCCAGCAACCTCAGCTTGCGCATCCCCGAACCGCCCACCAATGATGAGGTAGCCCAACTGGCGCGGACACTCAACCAGATGATTGCCCGCTTAGAGTCTTCGTTTGCGCAGATCCGGCAGTTCAGCGCCGATGTGTCCCATGAGTTGCGGACACCCTTGACGATTCTCATCGGCGAGTTGGAATTGGCACTCCGTTCTCGGAAGCGTCCGGAGGAGTACGAAGCAGTGCTCTCCAGCGCTCTGGAAGAGGTCCTGCGGCTGCATCGGATCGTTGAGACACTGCTGGAGCTTGCCCGTGCTGAGAGCGGTCAGCTCACGCTGGAGCGCAAGCCGGTTGATGTTGCAGCCGTTGTCCGGGAAGTTGCCGAGGATATCGAGCTGCTGGCGCGGGAACGCGGAGTGCGCATTGAGTTGGACCTCCGCAGTGATGGCATGCTCCTGGGCGATGCTCTCCGGCTGCGGCAAGCGGTGCTCAACCTCGTGGACAATGCTCTCAAGTATACCCCTGCCGGAGGGAGTGTTCGGCTCTGTGTCTGCTACGAAGCGGATGCGGTGGTTGTAGAGGTTGCCGATACAGGCATCGGGATACCACCGGAGGAGCTGCCGCGGATTTTCGAGCGCTTCTACCGGGTGGAGAAGTCCCGTGCGCGGGCGTCGGGTGCGGAGGGCGCAGGCTTGGGCTTGGCAATTGTGCGCTGGATTGTGGAGGCACACGGCGGAGCGATAGAGGTTGACAGCCAGCCAGGGCGTGGTACTCGGGTGCGGTTGCGGTTCCCACGGCAGGAACACGTGGATGCGTCAGCGTAAGTGGTGGCAGCATACGTGGCATTGGCTCTCCGAACGGCTGCAGCAGCTTTGGCGGTGGAACCAGCTCATTGCTCAACGCGCTGGTGAAAGGCACATTTTCTTGCTGGCCGCAGGCGTTGCCTTCGCAGTAGCACTCTGCTTTGCCCCTTTGGGATTGGTGGCGCTGTGGATTCTCGCCGGGGTTGTCTCCCCGGCGGTGGTGGAGGAGGCGCTCAGCCGCGGGGTCTTTGCAGCACTGCTCCCTTCGGAGGAACTGCGTGCGGTGCTCACCGCTATCCTGCACCAGTTGGAGCTTGTTGTGCAGAAGCGTTCGGCTGCTGGCATCATCGGCATTGTTGGATTGCTGTGGACGGCATCGGCGTTGTTGCAATCCGTGCGTACGGGGCTGCATGCTGCCCTTGGCGTTCAACTGGCGCCCAGGTGGGGGCTATTCCTCTGGGGGCGACTTCGGGATGTGGTGTTGACAGTGGTTTTGCTGGGCTTGACCCTTGTGGTGTCGGCAGTGCTCATTGGCTGGAGCATTGTAGCGACGTGGGGGATATCGCTACTGCCAATGGCGTGGCGTACGCCGATACGCTGGTTTGTCGGTACCGTTGCTGCGTTGGTGGTGGAGGTGGCTCTCTATGGCTTCCTGTTCCGGTTTGTGCCGATGGTGCGGCTGCCATGGCGGGCTCTCCTGCTGGCGGTTGTCGTGGCGGTGCTGCTGACCGAGCTGCTCCGCATTGGCTTTGTTTGGTACTTGGAGCATTTGGCCCCGTGGGGATGGGTGTACGGCGGATATGCGGCGCTGGTCTCGCTGTTTGTGTGGACATACAGCATTGCCCTGATTGTGCTGCTCTCTGCGGTAGCGTGCTCAGTCGTCGTTGGACTGCCGAGCAATGAGAAGCCTTGAACACCTGTGGCGGGCTCAGCTCTGGAAGGTGGTCGCTCTCTGGAGTGGGATCGGACTGCTGGCAGCGGGGGCAGCGGCGGTGGGGGGCACTGTTCTCTGGGGTATAGCCGTTGTTGCTGCTGGTGTGGTGAGCACGTGGCTGCTCCAGAAGCGGTGGCGCCGTGCTACCCGTGAGCGGCTGAACTCCTGGCTATCGGAGCTCAGCGAACATCTGGAGCGCTTCCGGCATGGGGCCATCTCCGTGCGGCTCACTCCTGCGGATTTTCCTGTGGAGTTGCAACCAGTGCTGGAACGGCTCAACGACGTGCTGGAGACAGTCGAACGCGAGCTTGGGCGCGTTCGGAGGCTGGAGCGGGTCCGCAGCGATTTCCTCGGCAACGTTTCCCATGAGCTGCGGAATCCGCTCTTCGTCGTGCAGGGCTATCTGGAAGCGTTGGCAGAGCAACCACCGGACAGCCGGGAAGAGGTACAGCGATTCGCTCGCACAGCGCTCTCCCATGCGCAGCGATTGGGCACTCTGCTGACACGGCTCCTGGAGCTCTCGCAGATTGAAAGCGGTGCTATCCGCATGCGCTTTCGTGTCGTTGCGCTGACAGAGCTCGCCCGGGAAGTGCTGGATGCGTTCGCCACTCGGGCGCAGCAGAAGAATGTTCAGCTACTGTTGGAGGTACCTCCAGAGCCGGTGGAGGTCATCGCTGACCGGGAGCGCATTGAGCAGGTGCTCAGCAACCTGGTGGACAATGCCATCAAGTACAACCGACCGGGCGGGACGGTCTGGCTCCGAATTCAACCCGAGGGGAAACGGATCTGCGTAGAGGTTGCCGATACGGGCATTGGCATTCCGAAGGAGCATCAAGAGCGGGTCTTCGAGCGATTCTACCGAGTGCGGGAAGGAGCAGCCGGCGCTGCCGAAGGGAGTGGACTGGGTTTAGCCATTGTCAAGCACATTCTGGCAGCGCATCAGGCCCCGTACGAGCTGGAGAGCGAGCCCGGTGTGGGGACTCGCATCCGGTTCTGGCTCCGGAGCTGATGCGCTGAGCCGTGATGCTGTGCGTTGAATGGGCGCACGGCTTTTCCCTAAGTTTGCGCCTGCTGTGCAGGCAGTAGTGATGGAACCTATGGCGTCTTCGGCACGAGCGCGGGCGGTTGCCATACTGTTCGTTGCTGTACTGACCAACCTCATCGGCTTCGGCATCATCATCCCGCTGCTACCGTTCTATGGACAGCGGATGGGTGCCTCGGAGGTGGAAATTGGGCTCCTCTTTGCCAGCTTTTCAGCCGCGCAGCTCGTTGCAGCGCCGTTCTGGGGAGCGCTCTCAGACCGTTATGGGCGCAAGCCCTTTCTCCTTGTGGGCTTGTTGGGGGCGGCGGCGGGCTACGCTCTCATGGCGCTTGCACCGTCGCTGGAATGGCTGTTTGTCGCGCGGCTGCTAGACGGTGCCTGCGGAGGCATTATCACAACAGTACGGGCGTACCTGGCGGACGTGCTAGAGGAGAGCGAGCGAGCCCGAGGCTTTGGACTCATCGGTGCTGCCTTCGGTATCGGCTTCATTGCCGGTCCGATGCTGGGTTCGGTATTAGCGCATTGGGGTCTTTCAGCACCAGCGTGGGGAGCCGCTACTCTCAGCCTGCTGGCAGCGCTCTGGACTGCTGTAGGGTTGCCGGAACCGCTCCGTCACCGAGCACACGCACGCACCCCGTTCCTGGAGAGCTTTCGCCGGATTTGGACCTATAGACCGCTGCGCCCCTTCCTGCTCTTTGACTTTCTGTACTGGAGCAGCCAGGCAGTGTACCAGACGAGCTTTGCGCTGGTGGTACACCGACGCTTCGGCTTGGGAGAGCGCTCCGTTGGGTATCTCCTGGCATTTGCAGGGGCAGTGGGGGTGCTGACGCAAGTTGTGCTCGTCGGGCGTGTGACCCGCCGCTTGGGCGATGGGCGCACCTTTTGGCTCGGAGTCCTGGGAGCAGCAGTAGGGCTGGGTGGGGCGGCGCTGGCTCCCTCGGTGCCGGTGTTGCTGGCATTCTTGATACCGGCAGCTATTGGCTCGGGATTGGCAATCCCCTCGCTGCTGAGCGTGTTGAGCCGGATTACTCCCCCGGCATACCAGGGGAGCCTACAGGGGGTTACCACCTCGCTGGAAAGCCTTGCTCGGATTGTGGGGCCACTGTGGGGCAATAGTGTCGTGGCACTCTCACCGGTGTTGGCGTTTGGTTCTGCAGCGCTCGTTCTGGCGTTGATGGGGATTGGTGCCATGGCGTATGTTCAACGCTTACCGCGTTTCCATGTCGCTGCGGAGAGCCTTTCTGAGCGCGTGGGATAAGACGGCGCTGGTAGACTTTGCCCGCGGGCTTTTGGATGCTGGAGTCGAGCTGCTTGCCTCCGATGGAACGGCTGAGTTTCTCCAGAAGGCTGGGCTTCCAGTGCAGCCGCTGTCGCAGTTGACGGGCTTCCCACCCATTGCGGGAGGGCGGGTCAAGACGCTGCATCCGCTGCTGCATGCTGCAATTCTGGCCCGTCGCGATATACCTCAGCACACAGAAGAGCTGCGGCAACTGGGCATGGAGCCCATTGACTTGGTGGCGGTGAGCTTTTATCCCTTCGTGGAAGCAGTGCGCTCGGGTAAGGAGGGGCTGGAGCTGTTGGAGTTCATCGACATTGGCGGTCCAGCGTTGGTGCGGGCAGCGGCGAAGAACTATCCTTGGGTTACGGTGGTGGTAAAGCCGCAGCAGTATTCGGAGGTGCTGACTCTGCTGCGGGAACAGGGTGATATTCCAGCGGAGGTCCGGCGTCGGTATGCAGCGGAGGCATTCGCCGCAACAGCGGCATACGACGCGGCTGTGGCAGCAGCGCTGGGTCGCGGCGACACCCCCTCGGTTTGGGCTTACGCTGCACCATTGGTCCAGCCATTGCGCTATGGGGAGAACCCGCATCAACAGGGCTGGCTCTTCGGCGAAGGGTATCGGCAGTGTCTGGAGCAGCTCCACGGCAAGGAGCTCTCCTACAACAACATCCTGGATGCCGATGCTGCACTGCGGCTGATTATGGAGTTTGAGGCGCCAACGATCGCCATCCTCAAGCATACGGTGCCCTGCGGAGTTGGGAGCGCAGAAGAGCTCGGCGCAGCCTGGGAGAAAGCATTGGCAGCAGATCCGATCTCGCCCTTCGGTGGCGTCGTCGTCGCCAACCGTCCGATTACGGCGGAGGTTGCTGAGCGGCTTTCAGCACTCTTCTTGGAGCTCGTTTTAGCCCCGGAGTTCTCCGAGGATGCCTTGGCAGTACTCCGCCGGAAGAAGAATCTCCGGCTCTTGCGCTACGATGCCGATGCAGTGCGTCGCTGGTGGAGGATTGACTTCCGCAGCGTGCTCGGTGGGGTCCTCGTGCAGACACCGGATACGGCACTGCTGCCAGCAGAGGGCTGGCGCGTTGTAACACGGCGGGCTCCCACGCGGGAAGAAGAGGAGGCGCTCGCCTTTGCCTGGCGCGTCGTCAAGCACGTCAAGTCGAACGCTGTTGTCTTTGCCACTGCTGACCGCACGATGGCAATCGGTGGGGGGCAGACGTCACGGTTGGATGCCGTCCGTGTTGCTATTCGCAAGGCGCGTGAGGTAGGGGTTGAACTCGCAGGCACCGTCGTTGCCTCTGATGCCTTCTTTCCCTTCCCGGATGCGTTGGAGGAAGCTATTGCTGCGGGCGCAGTAGCCGTTATCCAACCCGGTGGCTCCGTGCGTGATGCTGACGTCATCGCTGCTGCCGATGCCCATGGCGTAGCGATGGTCTTCACAGGCATGCGCCACTTTCGGCACTGAGCCTTACTCCCAGCGGTAGCGCTCCAGGCGAAAGCTCTCCCCCAGGTAGAGGCGCCGAACGTCGGGATGCTCAGCGATAGCTTCGGCGGTACCGGCGTAGAAGATTGCGCCGTCAATCAAAATGTAGGCGCGGTCGGTGATGGAGAGCGTCTCGTGGACGTTGTGGTCGGTGATGAGCACACCGATGTTCCGTTCCTTCAGGCGCCGCACCAGCCGCATGAGGTCTTCTACTGCCAGGGGGTCAATACCGGCAAAGGGTTCGTCCAAAAGGATGAACTTGGGGTCTGTGGCCAGCGCGCGGGCAATCTCGCAGCGGCGGCGTTCGCCACCGGACAGCATGTAGCCTTTACGATGGCGGATGTGCTCAATACCGAAGTCCTCCAACAACTGCTCCAGACGTTCCCGCTGTTCTGCTCGGGAGAGCTTGCGGAGCTGCAGCACTGCGCGGATGTTCTCCTCGACGGTGAGCCGGCGGAAGACCGAGGGCTCCTGTGGAAGGTAGCTGATGCCCAGACGGGCACGCCGGTACATGGGCATGTGCGTGAGCTCGTGCTGGTCCAGGAAGATGCGCCCTGCCGTTGGGGCGATCATACCCACGAGCATGTAGAACGTGGTTGTCTTCCCCGCCCCGTTGGGTCCCAGGAGACCGACAACTTCACCCTGCCAGACCTCCAGGGATACTCCGCGGACGACGGGGCGGCGCCTGTACGCCTTGACCAGACCTTCGCAGCGGAGACAGCTCTTCATGGGCGGCGCTTCCCGACAACTAACTCCACCGTCCGCTCTCTGCCATCCCGCAGCACAGTTAGCCGGAGGCGCTGTCCGACGATACTGTCGCTGAGCACGAGGTCGGCATCGCGGCTATCCTGAACGCGAACGCCGTCAATGGCCACGATGAGGTCGCCCGGCTCCAGACCTGCCCGGTCTGCCGGCGAACCCCGGCGGACGCTAACGACAAGAGCTCCCCGCTGCCCTCTGCCAATGTCGTACTGCTCAGGATCGCCCAGGCGGAGACCGATGTCAATGTCCCGTTCAACCTGCCCGTGGCTGTGAAGCTGCTCGATAATCCGCTTGACTCGGTTGATTGGGATGGCGAAGCCAATACCGATGCTGCCAACACCTTGCTGGCTCGCTGGGCGACACGCTCCCCCAGCAGACCGTGGAGGCCCTCCACGGCTGCCACGGGTGGGTGCTGGGGCCTGTCGAGCACCACCGTTACGACCCCCGGCTTGGCATGCGCAACCCCAGCGGGACCCTGCGGAGGCTCTTTGACCTTTACGCCAACGAGCGGCCAGCCCGCAACCTCCCGGCGGTCCCCAGCCGGTACGAGGCTGTGGACCTGGTGGTGGTGCGGGAGAACACCGAGGGCTTCTACGCCGACCGCAACGTGCTGGAGGGCGACGCGGAGGTCCTGGTGACCCCTGACGTGGTGATCAGCCTCCGGGTCGTCACCCGGCGCGCGTGTGAGCGGATCGCAGAGTACGCTTTCCAGCTAGCCCGCCGCCGCGCGCGCCTCCGCGGCCGTCCCGGCCGGGTGACCGCGGTCCACAAGGCCAACGTCCTGCGGCGGGGCGACGGGCTGTTCCTGGCTTGCTGCCGGGCCGTGGCGTCCCGGTACCCCGACGTGGCCTTCGACGATGTGCATGTAGACGCGGCCGCGTATTTCCTCGTGCGGGACCCGCAGCGGTACGACGTCCTGGTCACCACCAACCTGTTCGGCGACATCCTGAGCGACCAGGCGGCAGGGCTGGTGGGAAGCCTTGGCGTCGCGCCGTCCCTGAACGCCGGCGACGACCACGCCATGGCCCAGGCGG
>VAPR01001025.1_pt1 | contig 15389 bp, 10 predicted proteins | sample 3380701 | NCBI WGS metagenome assembly VAPR01 (sample SAMN11536904, study PRJNA540576) | hot springs metagenome | isolation source: hot spring wet sediment | place: Spain: Lobios | collected 2014-01 | reverse complement strand
GGCCGCGGTGGCCATCGCCCTGGCGGGTTTCTCCGTCTACGGTAAAGGGCTTTCCGCACTGCGGCAAGGACGCTTGAACATCAACGCCTTGATGACTGTGGCCGTGACAGGTGCCTTCTTGATAGGCCAGTGGCCAGAAGCTGCCATGGTGATGGCCTTGTATGCCATAGCCGAGGCCATCGAGGCTCGAGCGGTGGACCGGGCGCGTAACGCCATCAAGAGCTTGCTGGCGCTGGCACCGGAGCAAGCCGAGGTGCGTCAAGGTGACGGCAGTTGGACGCGCGTCGGCGTCAAAGCTGTCGTTGTCGGCGCAACAGTGCGCATCCGTCCAGGAGAGCGCGTTCCACTCGATGGTGTCGTCACGCTCGGACAGAGTGCCATCGACCAGTCCCCTGTGACTGGGGAAAGCCTGCCTATAGACAAGGCTCCTGGCGACGAAGTGTACGCAGGCACCATCAACCAGTCTGCAGCCTTGGAATTCCGTGTCACCGCGCCCGCTTCGGACAGCACCCTGGCGCGCATCATCCACGCAGTCGAGCAAGCACAGTCGTCCCGTGCGCCGACACAGCGCTTTGTAGATCGGTTTGCCGCGATCTACACCCCTGCCGTTTTCATCCTGGCTGTCGCCGTCGCGTTGCTAGCGCCGTGGATCACGGACTTGACCTGGATGCAGGCTGTCTACAAGGCCTTGGTGTTGTTGGTCATCGCTTGCCCTTGTGCCTTGGTTATTTCCACACCTGTCACGGTCGTCAGCGGTTTGGCAGCCGGGGCAAGGCGGGGGATTTTGATCAAAGGTGGCGTTTACTTGGAGGATGCGCGAAAGATCAAAGCTGTGGCCCTGGACAAGACCGGTACGATCACGGAAGGCAAGCCCAAACTGGTGGCCTTCGAGCCCGTGGACACAGGTCTTGATCAACGGGTGCTGGAGGGGCTTGCAAAGAGTCTCGCGGGCCGGTCGGATCACCCGGTTTCCAAAGCCATCGCAGAGGGGCTGTCAACCGCCGATCAAGAGGTGGGAGAGTTTCAAGCCGTTGCAGGGCGTGGAGTGCAAGGTGTTATCGGCAATCATTCCTACGCGCTGGCCAACCACCGCTGGATCGAGGAGCGTGGGCAATGTTCGGCTGAACTCGAAACCCGCCTCGCAGTTCATGAGGAGGCAGGTCGCACGGTCACACTCCTCGCTAACAGCGAACGTGTGATGGCGATCTGCGCGGTGGCGGACACCATCAAACCATCCTCCGCCCAAGCGGTGGCCGACCTGAAGTCGCTCGGCGTGACACCGGTCATGCTGACAGGGGATAACATCGCGACCGCGCGCACCGTTGGCTCTCTGGCGGGCATAGCCGAAGTGCGGGGCAACCTGCTGCCAGAAGACAAACTACAGGCCATCGGCGAACTTCAACAGCGACTGGGCATCACGGCAATGACTGGCGATGGCATCAACGATGCGCCAGCACTTGCCAAGGCCGACATCGGCTTCGCCATGGGTGCTGCTGGAACCCATACGGCGATGGAGGCCGCCGATGTTGTGGTCATGAACGATGACCTGCGTCGTCTGCCAGAAACGATACGACTCTCGAAGCGCACCCACGCCGTGCTTTGGCAGAACATCAGTCTTGCGCTAGGCATCAAGCTGGTCTTCTTACTTCTGGCCATCTTCGACAATGCCTCCATGTGGATGGCAGTGTTTGCGGATATGGGGGCAAGCTTGCTGGTGGTCTTCAATGGGCTAAGGTTGCTTGGAAGGCAACAGAGCAAGTAGAAAAGATGTACAGGGAAGTCTATAGCTGCTACACTGTTGCCCATATGCGTAAATGGTTGGCAATCCTTTTGTTGGTGTTTATGCCGCTACAGCTTGGCTGGGCGGCTGCAGCCAGCTATTGCCAACACGAAACCGGTGCCGCAGCCAAGCACTTTGGTCACCATGACCATCAGCACAAGACTGCGGATGGCAAAGACGCATCTTCCGATCCAGCCAAGACCATCGGTGGTGATCCCGATTGCGCATCCTGTCACGCGGGATGTTTGTCGGCCTTGCCTGGGGCAGTCACGATTGCATCGCTGGCCGACTCATCTCTGGATACAGCAGATTACTGGGCTCGTCTCACGTCGCCCCCTTTTGAACGCCTTGAACGCCCTCAGTGGCGTGTCCTCGCCTGATCGGCGGGGAGCGCGTTCCTTCCCCTTCGTCATCACCAATGCACGGATACGCCTAGCGCGTGACCGTATCAAGCCGACCTCGCTCGGCTGACGTGACGACGAGCAGGCGATCATTTGGATCGCTCTCCGCCGATTCCCTCGTGTATTTGAATATCACTGGAGAATCGGATGTTGAAAAGTCATCACAATCACAAAAGACGGAAGTCAGTCTCCGTCCTCCGCACATCAAGAGTTGCGGCTGCTATGAGCTTGCTCGTAGCGCTCACTGCAGGGGCAGCTTTCGCCCAGGCGTTGCCAGCAGCACAAGACAATCATTCAGCCGTCAGAAGCGGCTTGCAGAGCGAAGCGGCAACGATCCTGACGCTGCAAAAGGCCATCGATTTAGCCCTGGACAGCAATCTAGACCTGGCTGTCGCAAGGCGGGAAATCGAGGCAACGCAAGGTCAGGTGATCCAGGGGCAAGCTCGCCCCAATCCCGAACTGGCGTACTCGCTGGAAGACCAGCGGGCAGCGACCCGCACACAAAGTGTGCAGATCAACCTGCCCGTCGAAATGGGTGGCAAGCGCGCGGCCCGTATCACGGCGGCAGAGCGAGGACGCGACATTGCGGTCGAAGAACTGAACTTGCGCCGCGTCGAAATTCGTGCCGCCGTGGTCGCTGCCTTCTTCGAGACTTTGGCGGCACAGGAACGCGCAGCATTGGCTCAAGCCAGTGTCGATCTGGCAAAACGCGCTACCGATGCTGTTGCCAAACGCGTGGCAGCGGGCAAGGTTTCTCCGGTCGAAGAAACCAAGGCACGGGTAGCCGAAGCAGGTGTGCGAGTCGAATTGGCACAGGCCCAGAGCGAGCAACGCAATGCTCGGGCACGCTTGGCCAGTTTGCTAGGGGCCAACCCACCGCGATTTACTCTCGTGTCGGGCAACGTGGAAGAGCTTCCGGCTGTCCCTTCGCTCGACAACGTCCAGCAGCGCCTGTCCACTTCGCCAACGCTGCGCCGTATGCAGCTGGAGGTTGAGCGCCGCAGGTCGTTGGTCGATGTAGAGCGCAGCAAACGGATACCCGACGTCACATTCAGCCTAGGGGTGAAACGCCCCACCGAACTGCAGCGCAATCAACTGCTGTTCGGTGTTTCCGTCCCCTTGCCGCTGTTTGATCGCAATCAGGGGAACTTGTTGGAAGCGTTGAAGCGCGAAGACAAGGCGCGGGACGAACTCCAAGCTTTGAACATACGAGTCAGCACGGACGTATTGCAAGCCCGCGAGCGGCTGGAATCCATTCGTAGGGAAGTCGACGTCTTGCAACAAGATGTTTTACCTGGGGCCAAAAGTGCCTACGACGCGGCCACCGTCGGATTTGAAAACGGCAAGTTCAACTTCTTGGAAGTGCTGGACGCACAGCGCACCTACTTTGCCGCCAAGTCCCAATACCTCAAAGCATTGGCTGAGGCGCATCGCACGGCTGCGGACATTGACCGCGTGCTCGGCGAACCTGGCGCAAATGCTACCCAGCCAGCGAATAAGGAATAAACATGAAAATCGATACCAACAAACTGAATGTCAGCAAGAAGCAGCTGATCGCCATCGCCGTGATCGTTGCGGCGGGCGTTGTACTGGGCAGCGCCATTCTCGGCGGCAAAGCAACCAAGACAGCCGAAGATGACGGCCACGGTCACGGCAGCCACGTCGAAGCCAAGGCACACAGTGATGGTGAGCATCACGGTAAGGCCAGTGGAGACAAACACGATCACGACAAGGGTCATGCGGACGGCGAGCACCACGAGGCCCCGACCAAGGGGCCGCATGGAGGCAAGCTGTTCAAGGAGGGGGATTTCGGGCTGGAAGCGTTGCTGGCCGAGGACGGCGGCGAACCCCGTTTGCGCATCTGGTTGTTCGATAAGGACAAGCCTCTACCCAGCGGCGCAGCCAAGGTCAGCGCCACCATCACGCGCTTGACCGGAGAGAAGCAGACTCTAAATTTCGCACCTGACAAGGACAGCCTGTTGAGCCGCGAGGTCGTGCCGGAGCCGCACGCGTTTGAAATAAGCATCGTTGCCCAGACCGCCAACGAAACCTTCATGTTCGTGCTCAACCAAGAAGAGGGGAAGGTCGAACTCAGTGATGAGCAAATCAAAGCGGCATCCATTAGCATCGACACGGCTGGCGCGGCACGAATCAAGTCCGTCCTGCAATTGCCCGGGGAAATTCGCTTGAACGAAGACCGGACTTCGCACGTTGTCCCACGCATTGCAGGAGTGGTCGAGAGCGTTCAGGCCAGTCTGGGTCAAGCAGTCAAGAAGGGACAGGTTCTCGCAGTCATTGCCAGCCCGGCCGCGTCTGAGCAACGCAGTGAACTGCAAACCGCACAAAAACGTCTGGCCCTGGCGAAGATCACGTTCGAGCGTGAAAAGCGGCTCTGGGAGCAAAAAATTTCCGCAGAGCAAGACTATCTGCAAGCAGGGCAAGCGCTGCACGAGGCGGAAGTCGCTGTGGCCAACGCTCAACAGAAGCTATCCGCTTTGGGGCTGGCCCCAGGTTCTCAGGGGGGGCTTAACCGTTTTGAATTGCGTGCGCCATTCGATGGCTTGGTGATTGAAAAACATCTCAGCCTCGGTGAAGCCGTCAAGGAAGACGCTGCCGTGTTTACCGTGTCCGATCTGGGGCAGGTTTGGGCTGAAATCAACGTGCCAGCCAAGGACTTGCCGCTGGTTAGAGTCGGCGAAAAAGTGACCATCAAGGCAACTGCATTCGATGCCAGCGCTACAGGTGTCATCACCTTTGTTGGGTCGCTGATTGGCGAACAAACCCGTATGGCCAAAGCCCGAGTGGTATTGGCCAACCCGAAAGGTGCTTGGCGTCCTGGGCTGTTCGTCAACGTGGAAGTGACCTCCTCTGAGGCTGACGTGCCCGTGACAGTGGCCAGTGATGCCATTCAGACCGTCGGCGGTAAGCCAGTGGTGTTCCTAAAGGTGAATGGGGGATTCATTGCCCAGCCCGTGCAGTTGGGCCGCAGTGATGGCAAGCGCGTCGAGGTGTTGCAAGGGCTCAGAGCCGGGGCACGGTATGCGTCGGCGGGCAGCTTTGTTGTGAAGTCAGAGCTTGGCAAATCCTCTGCCGAACACACCCATTGATACCGGAGCGACGCACATGTTTGAAAAACTCATTCGCGCAGCCATCGAGCACCGATGGTTGGTGTTGCTGGCGGTCATTGGTATGGCTGCCATCGGCGTGTTCAACTACCAAAAGCTACCTATCGATGCAGTCCCGGACATCACCAATGTTCAAGTGCAAATTAACACCCAAGCGCCGGGATACTCCCCGCTGGAGACCGAGCAGCGGGTGACTTACCCGATTGAAACCGTGATGGCGGGTCTTCCCAATCTGGAGCAGACCCGTTCCTTGTCCCGCTACGGGCTGTCGCAAGTGACTGTGATCTTCAAGGATGGCACCGACATCTACTTCGCGCGCCAGTTGGTCAATGAACGCATCCAGGAGGCCCGCGACAAACTGCCTCCCGGAATCACTCCTGCGATGGGCCCCATATCTACAGGCCTAGGCGAGATTTACCTTTGGACAGTCGAGGCCAAGGATGGTGCGAAAAAACCTGATGGCCAGCCCTACACGGCCACCGATCTGCGCGAGATTCAGGACTGGATCATCAAGCCGCAGTTGCGCAATGTGCCCGGCGTGACAGAAATCAACTCGATTGGTGGTTTTGCCAAGGAATACCAAATCTCACCGATACCCGAGCGACTGGCCTCGCTAGGCGTCACCCTGCAGGACATTGTGACGGCACTGGATCGCAACAACGGCAACGTGGGCGCGGGTTATATCGAAAAGCGCGGTGAGCAGTACCTGATTCGAGCCCCCGGGCAGGTCAAGACACTTGAGGACATCGGCAATGTCATCCTCAGCAGCGCGGGTGGTGTGCCGATTCGGGTGCGTGATGTGGCCGAGGTCGGCATCGGACGTGAGCTTCGCACCGGTGCTGCTACGGCCAATGGCCGTGAAGTGGTGCTGGGCACCGTCTTCATGCTCATCGGTCAGAACAGCCGTACGGTTTCGCAGGCCGTGGACAAGAAGATGGTGGAGATCAACCGCAGCTTGCCCGAGGGCGTGCATGCGGTGACGGTCTACGACCGCACCGTGCTGGTGGACAAGGCTATCGCCACGGTGAAGAAGAATCTGCTGGAAGGCGCGATCCTGGTGATCGTGATCCTGTTTCTGTTCCTGGGCAACATCCGCGCGGCCATCATCACGGCGACGGTGATTCCTTTGTCGATGCTGTTCACCTTCACTGGCATGGTGCATTACAAGGTGAGCGCCAACCTGATGAGCCTCGGGGCGCTGGACTTCGGCATCATCATCGACGGAGCGGTGGTGATCGTCGAGAACTGCGTGCGACGCCTGGCCCATGCACAGGCGCACTACGGCAGGCCGTTGACGCGGGCGGAACGCTTTCACGAGGTGTTCCTGGCATCGAAGGAATCACGCCGCGCGCTGCTGTTCGGGCAACTCATCATCATGGTGGTCTACCTGCCCATCTTCGCCCTGACGGGGGTGGAAGGGAAGATGTTCCACCCGATGGCGTTCACGGTGGTGGCTGCACTCGTGGGGGCCATGATCCTGTCGGTGACCTTCATTCCGGCTGCGGTCGCACTGTTCATTGGCAACCGTGTCAGCGAAAAGGAAAACTTCTTGATGGTGCAAGCCAAGCGCTGGTACGGTCCCTTGCTAGATCGCGTGATGGCAGCCAAGGCTGTTGTGTTGGCTGCCGCAGCCGTGGCAGTGGTGCTGTGCGGCCTGATCGCCACCCGAATGGGCAGCGAGTTCGTGCCCAGCCTGAACGAAGGCGATTTCGCCATCCAGGCGCTGCGCATTCCGGGCACCAGCCTTTCGCAATCGGTTGCGATGCAGCAGCAACTGGAAGCCACGCTGAAAGCCAAATTTCCCGAGATCGACCGTGTATTTGCACGCACTGGAACGGCGGAAATTGCCTCCGACCCCATGCCACCGAACATTTCTGACGGCTACATCATGCTCAAGCCAATGTCAGAGTGGCCTGAGCCGCGCAAGTCGCGCGACGAATTGCTGGCGGCCATTCAGGAGGTCGTGGGCAAGGTGCCGGGCAACAACTACGAGTTCTCGCAGCCTATCCAATTGCGCTTCAACGAACTCATTTCAGGGGTCCGCAGCGATGTGGCGGTGAAGATCTTCGGGGACGACATGGACGTCTTGAACAAGACAGCCGAAGAGGTTTCGTCCAAGTTGCAAAAAATCCCTGGTGCGTCAGAAGTCAAGGTGGAGCAGACGACCGGATTACCGATGCTCACAGTCAACATTGATCGTCAGAAGTCCGCGCGCTACGGGCTAAACGTGGCTGATATTCAGGATGCAGTGGCCACGGCCATCGGCGGGCGCGAGGCCGGTACGCTGTTTGAAGGGGACCGTCGATTTGACATCCTGGTTCGGCTGCCGGAGTCCCTGCGCAACGACCTTGAAAGCATGAAGCGCCTGCCGATTCCGTTGCCACGCGGCACAGGTGGCGGCGAAGGACGAACCAACTTCATCCAACTGGCCGAGGTGGCGAGCTTCGAGCTGGCACCCGGCCCCAACCAGGTCAGCCGGGAAAACGGCAAGCGCCGCATCGTGGTGAGCGCCAACGTGCGTGGCCGCGACGTCGGCTCCTTCGTGGCCGACGCCGAGGCTGCGCTGGCGCAGGTCAAGATTCCCACAGGCTACTGGACGAGCTGGGGCGGCACTTTCGAGAACCTGCAATCCGCCACCCAGCGCTTGCAGATCGTCGTTCCGGTGTCGCTGCTGCTGGTCTTCGTGCTGCTGTTTGCCATGTTCGGCAATGTCAAGGATGGCTTGCTGGTTTTTACCGGCATTCCGTTCGCACTGACCGGCGGCATCCTGGCGCTGTGGCTGCGTGACATTCCAATGTCGATTTCCGCCGCAGTGGGTTTTATCGCCCTGTCAGGTGTTGCAGTGCTCAATGGCCTCGTGATGATTTCTTACATCCGCAGCTTGCGAGAAGAGGGAGCCCAATTGGACGCAGCCATCCGTGAGGGAGCGTTGACTCGTTTGCGCCCTGTATTGATGACAGCCTTGGTGGCATCGTTGGGCTTCATTCCAATGGCAATCGCCACGGGAACCGGCGCGGAGGTACAGCGTCCTTTGGCCACCGTGGTGATTGGCGGCATCCTGTCCTCCACATTGCTGACGCTGCTCGTGCTTCCGATTCTGTATCGGCTGGCCCATCGTCCGGACGAGGAATTGGAGGACGTCACTGCCGAACCGGTGCATCCGCAGGCTGCGGCTGCTTCGCAGAATTCATAAGCCAGTCTTTAGATCTGATTCTTAACCTGTACTTTTGAAAGGAAAACTCATGAAACTGATTTCGACCACCTTCGCTTTGATGTTGATGGCATCAGGCGTCGTATTTGCTGCGGACAAACATGACCATGGTCATGAAGACAAGCCTCTCCATGGAGGTTTGGTCACGGAAATCAAGGATATGGACTACGAGCTCGTGGCCAAGCCCGATGTGCTTCAGTTGTACGTGCGCGATCACGGGAAACCAGTTGATGTCAGCAGGGCAACAGCAAAAATCACTTTGCTCTCAGGTAGCGACAAGCAAGAGATTGATTTGAAACCATCGGGTGACAAGCTTGAAGCAAAAGGCAGTTTTAAAGTCGCGCCCGGTACGAAGGTTGTCGCGCAGGTGAATCTTGCAAGCAAGGCAGCGACGGCACGATTTGTTCTGAAGTGACGTAAGGGCGGAGAACGACCTTCTTGGCACTTCTTTGCATTGCCCTAGCGAGTGCGAATGTTTCGAAAAATTGTGATGAGATCCGTTGGTTGGCCTTAGCGGCCTTGTAAGGCGTTCTTGAAAGAGGAAAGATAAATGAGTATTTTTGACAGACTTTTCGGTGGTCATCAGGGTGGCGGCCACCATGGTGGGGCGCATCACGGTGATCGCCACGGCTATGGCGGTGGGTACGGAAGCGGCGGACCTCCAGCCAGCGGAGGAGGCAACGCCGGCGTTGCGTGCCCGAACTGCAAGGCGCTGAACGCGCTAGGGGCTCGTTTCTGCCAGCAGTGCGGAACTACGTTGGTTCCTTCTGCGTGCACGCAATGCGGAACGACCCTGCAAGCGTGGGCGAAGTTCTGTGCTCATTGCGGAAAGGCAGCGACTTGACGGAACCATCTTTGTAGGCGACAACTTTTCGGTCGTCGCTTGCACTGACTTGGCCTGTGAAAGTTCCTGTCATGCATGATTTGATGAATTTGATGATCAAGTTAAGGAGCGTCTGCTTTAACCTCTTCGAGATGTGCTGATGCCACCAATTCGAATCGCTGCGCAGGTTCAGGCCGCTGGCTGCTGATGCACTTTTGACTACCGGATATTCACGCAGCCGTATGCCCCTTCAAGTTGCACTGGCCGCCGTCACATGCGGTGCCAAGCATCGATGTCCTCGAAATTGAAAAGTAGTAATGACGTATCCGAATCGCAAATCCTATTGGTATTCCGTGGCGTTCATCGTGCTTGCAATCGACCAAGCCACTAAGAGTCTCATTGATCTGACCACGCCGCTGGGCTGGTCACTTGAAGTGACACCGTTTTTCAATCTGGTCCATGTTCTGAACCCGGGCGCGGCTTTTAGCTTTCTGGCTGGCGCCGGAGGTTGGCAGCGCTGGTTCTTCCTTGCGATCGCACTGGGGGCTTCAATATGGCTGGCCTGGATGCTGACCAAGCCGGTGCGCCGTCTTGAGGCCTTGGCGTACAGCCTGATCTTGGGCGGTGCCGTCGGCAATGGCTTTGACCGTGTCGCACGCGGGCAGGTCGTCGACTACCTGGACTTTCACTTGCGTGGTATGCACTGGCCTGCGTTCAACATCGCCGACGTGGCGATCACGGGAGGAGCTGTTGCGCTAATAGCAGTTTCATTTCTGGGGCACGGTAGCGCGAAACAGGGCGATTAGTCCATGGATCATTCGGTTGTCAGCAATGTCGACGACTCACAGGGGAAGCTGCTCTTGTGATTGCGATACGGAGGCGTCTAGTCTTCGACGCTTCCTCGCGGGTTCCAACACTCGCCAAATTGTCGAATTCACGCCCTTAAGGCCAATGCATTGCTATCTGGTTCGGAAGGCGGACGCGGGTTCGGTTCCGTGTTCCACCACCACCATTCAGCGCCCAACCCTCGCCGGTTGGGCGTTTTCGTTTCCGGGTTCCCCGACACCGCGCGGGGTTCCGGGCCGTTCCGCCTGCGCCGCGCCCCACTGCCGGGGGCGCCTGAATGGGGCAGGTTCGACTCCGATCCGCCCTCTCTTCTCTCGAAACCTGCGCCAACTTCTTGGCGCAAGCGCACGCAAGCGGCCTTGCGCCACCGTGACTTACACCTGCGTCACGCAGAGCAGTTGCCCATGGCGCTTGCTCGGGTGTCAGCCCGGTCGGTTCAACAGCGATCGGGGCCATTGCTGGAAGCTCATGCGGTCCAGCACCTGGTACTCGCAGTCCTCGTCGCTGAGGTTGTACAGCGACTGGATGAACAGCAGCCGCACCATCACCTCGGGGGGTACGGCGGGCGCCCGCCTTTGCTACGGTCAGCGCGAGGGCAGGCGGTGTCGACCCGGGCGGCAATGGCCGCGAAGTCGATCAGTTCGTCCATTGCTGCCAGGTTGGCAATGAAGCCGCCGAGCTTGGCTTGGCGCTGGTCCTGCACGAACAGGTCAGCGCCAGGCTGGTGACGCCAGAAAGACGAGGGCTTGATGCGCGGGGTGATCATGGGCGACATCATGCCGGCTCACTGGCGACAACGGTTAGGGAGGTTTCGAGAAGTGCCCCAAAGGCACTTGGGCTGGCTCGCCCCAACTGCTTCACCTCATCAGGTTCCGCCTGGGAACTCCAGGCAGAACCGGGTCCTGCCCTGCGCGGACGTCACGCTGATCGATCCTCCATGGGTTTGCATAATGGCGCGGGTAATCGCCAATCCCAGCCCTGCGCCGTCGGTTTCCGGATGTGACCGCGATGGGTCAGCACGGTAAAACCGATCGAACAGGCGCGGCAGTACCCTCGGGTCGATGTCCTCGCCGGTGTTCTCGACGCTCACCCGGGTGGCTTGGGAAGACTGGCTGATCTCGATCGTGACCTCGCCATGTGGCGGGGTGTGGCGCAGCGCGTTCGAAAGCAGATTGCTCAGGGCACGGCGGAACATCAAGCGATCACCGACGATCTCGCCCTCACCACGCTGAGCCAGTCTGACGCCCTTCTCCTCGGCGACCGCCTCATAGAACTCGATCAGGGCGTGCGTTTCCTCGGCTGCCGAGAAACGTTCCCGGTTCGGCAGCATCATCCCGCGTTCGGCCTTGGCCAGGAACAGCATATCGGACACCATGCGGCCCAGACGCTGCAGTTCCTCGGCATTGGAAGCCAGAATCTCCCGGTAGGTATCGGCATCCCGCCGGGTAGCCAACGCGACCTGGGTCTGGGTCAGCAGGTTGCTCAGGGGGGTGCGCAGCTCATGCGCCAGATTCGACGAGAACTCCGACAGTCGCGTGAACGCGTCTTCCAGCCGGTCCAGCATCTTGTTGAGTTCGTGAGCCAGATCGGCCATTTCGATGGGTACCGCCTCGACGGGCATGCGCTGGTGCAGCTGCTGGCTCGTGAGCGTGGTGGCTCTGGATTTCATGGCACGCAATGGCGCCAGCCCCTTGTACGCGGCAAACCAGCTCAGCAAGCCACAGATGACGATCGTCACGACGGCATAGGTCATCAGGGTGCGCCGCAACTCCAGCATGAACCGTGTGTGATGCGCCGTGTCCATGGCAAAGAGGATGTCCAGCCGCGTCGTTGCGTCATAGGCTGGAATAACCCGGACAAGCATCCCGCGAAACGCCTGCCCTTCGTCGGCCCAATGGATCAGCGCGTCGTTGCCGTTGCCTTCATCCGCCGGTGACAGTTCGCGCGGGAGGCGAAATCCTTCGGACTGGAAGAGCGTTTCACCTTTCGAATCATGGACGCTGACGTACAGCCCGTGATGGTGGCTCAATGCCTCACGCAGCAGCCACTTGGCGTCCTCGGCCGAATTGGATCGCGCCAAAATATCCTCGATCAGGTGCTGCTTGTCCTGCAGCGCCATGTGATCCAGCTCGATGAAATGCCGCTCGGATGCAGCGATGACCAACAAGGCCAATCCAAACACCACAGCCGCAGCCGCCAACGTAAAGAAGAGGGTGAGCCGGGTCGTCAGTGACAGGGAGCGAAACATTCAGTGCTCCTCCGGCGCTTCCAATACGTAACCCATGCCACGTACGGTGTGGATCAGCTTGACCTCATGCCCCTCATCAATCTTCGCGCGCAAGCGCCAGATGGCCACCTCGATCACATTGGTGTCGCTGTCGAAATTTATGTCCCAGACCTGCGAGGCGATCAGCGAGCGGGGCAGGACCTCGCCATGACGGCGCATCAGCAGTTCCAGCAAGCCGAACTCTTTGGCCGTCAGGCTGATTCGTCGCCCGCCGCGTGAAACGCGTCGGCGCAGCAGGTCCAGTTCGAGGTCGGCCACGCGCAGCACGGTGCTCTCGTTGCCACTGCGCCCCCGGCGCAGGATCGTGCGCACGCGGGCCAGCAATTCGGCAAAGGAGAAAGGCTTGACCAGATAGTCGTCCGCACCGAGTTCAAGGCCTTTGACCCGGTCTTCCACCTGATCGCGTGCGGTCAGGAACAGCACCGGCATCTGCAGGCCGCGATGGCGCAAGGACTGCAGTACCTGCCAGCCGTCGAGGCCGGGCAGCATCACATCCAGGATGACCAGGTCGTACTCGCCCTGCAAGGCCAGGTGCAGACCATCGGCGCCGTCTTGCGCCAGATCGACCACGAAACCCGCTTCGCTCAAGCCTTGACGCAGGTAGTCGCCCGTTTTGGGCTCATCTTCAACGATCAGTATCTTCATGAGGGTGCTCGGCCATATCGAATAGCCGCTAGTGTGACGATTTTGGGTGCACCTGACATGAAGATAACAAAAATGTAATCGGACGAACAGCATCCTGACAGGGGTGGCTCCATAGCATCTCACCCACGACTTCAGTAACTCATCGCGAGAAGCCCATGTCATCTTTGAGTCCGTTTCATTTGCCATTGCCGTTGATGCCCTCGCGGCGGCGCTTCGTGCGCGGCTTGGTCGCCGGCGGCGTGATGGTCGGCCTGTCACCCTGGGTGCGTGCTGCGGCACAGGGGCTGGCCGACACGCGCACGGGTGCGGCGCCCGTGCTCAGCGGCACGAACATCGACCTGGTGGTTGCCGAGTCGCCGGTCAACTTCACCGGCAGGCCAAGGATGGCGACCACCATCAACGGCTCCATCCCGGCGCCGACGCTCAAACTTCGGGAAGGCGACACGGTCACCATCCGCGTCACCAACCGCCTGCGCGAAGCCACGTCGATCCACTGGCACGGGATCATCCTGCCCTACCAGATGGACGGGGTGCCTGGGGTCAGTTTCCCGGGCATCGCCCCTGGCGAAACCTTCACCTACCAGTTCCGTCTCGAACAAACCGGCACCTACTGGTATCACTCGCACTCCGGCACGCAGGAGCAGACCGGCATGTACGGGGCGTTGATCGTCGAGCCGCGTGAGGCAGACCCTATCCGCGCCGACCGGGACTACGTGGTGCAGCTGTCCGACTGGACCGACGAAGACCCCATGCGGGTGCTCGCCAAGCTCAAGGTGCAGAGCGACTACTACAACTACCACCAGCCGACGGCCATTGACTTCTTCCGCGACGTCGCCGACATGGGGCTTTCCCGCGCACTCGACAAGCGTGCGATGTGGAACCAGATGCGGATGAACCCGACCGATCTGGCCGATCTCTCGGGGGCGACATTGACCTACCTGATGAACGGCGTCACCCCTGCCGGCAATTGGACTGGCCTGTTCCGGCCGGGCGAGCGCGTGCGTCTGCGGTTCATCAACGGCGCGGCCAACACCTTCTACGACGTGCGCATCCCGGGGCTCAAGATGACGGTGGTGCAAAGCGACGGGCAGAACGTCGAGCCCGTGACCGTCGATGAGTTCCGCTTCGGGCCGGGCGAGACCTACGACGTGATCGTCACGCCCCGAGAGGACGCCTACACGATCTTCGCGCAATCGATGGATCGAACCGGCTTCGCCCGCGGCACGCTCGCGGTGCGCGAGGGCTTGAGCGCCGCCGTGCCTGCGCTCGATCCCGTCGAATGGCTCACCATGGCCGACATGATGGGCGCGATGGACCACGCGGCGATGGGCCACGACATGCCGGGCATGAAGCACGACATGTCCGGCATGAACCATGGCGCGATGGCCATGGATCACGGCCAGCACGCGATGCATGGCATGACCGGCGGCGCGATGGCCAAGCCCAGCGCCACGGTCCGTCACGCACGCACGGAATACGGCCCAAGCACGGATATGCGGGTGGACATGCCGCGCACCAATCTTGACGATCCGGGCATTGGCCTGCGCAACAACGGCCGGCGCGTGCTGACGCTGGCGGATCTCAGGACGATCGGTGGTCCTCTCGACCCACGCGGGGCCGAGCGCGAGATCGAGCTGCACCTCACCGGCAACATGGAGCGCTATGCCTGGTCGCTCGACGGCCTCGAGTTCGGCAAGAGCACGCCGGTGCACCTGAAGTACGGCGAGCGGGTGCGCGTCATCCTGCACAACGACACGATGATGACGCACCCGATGCATTTGCACGGGATGTGGAGCGAGGTGGAAACGCCCGACGGGCAGTTCCTGGTGCGTCGCCACACCATCCCGGTTCAACCCGCGCAGCGCGTCAGCTTCCTCGTGACCGCCGACGCCCTGGGTCGCTGGGCCTGGCACTGCCACCTGATGTTGCACATGGACATGGGCATGTTCCGCGTGGTGGTCGTGTCATGAAACTGATCAAAAGAAGATTCGCCATGAAACCCTGTTCTCTCTTCACTGCGGCGCTGGTGTTGCTCGGTGCGGCACCCGTCTGGGCGCAAACAACGATGGAAGGCGGCGGCCATGCCGGGCACCCGGGCACGGCTCCAGCCCCGGGATGAGCCGGAAGACGCGCTTCTGCTCCCCCACTTGAGCTGCGTCTGAAAGCCGACCAGATTGTAGCTGTCAGCCAGCACATGCTTCCACCGCTGGGCGGTCAAGAACCACAGGGAGAGCACACTCACACCGGCTGCGACAACAGTGCTTGCAGGTC
>VAPR01001024.1_pt1 | contig 15394 bp, 19 predicted proteins | sample 3380701 | NCBI WGS metagenome assembly VAPR01 (sample SAMN11536904, study PRJNA540576) | hot springs metagenome | isolation source: hot spring wet sediment | place: Spain: Lobios | collected 2014-01 | reverse complement strand
AGGCGGTGTCGGTGGCGGGCCAGGAAGGCGCAGAGGTCGCGCAGGTCGGTCTCGGCCACCGAGAGGTGGCCTTCGTGGATACCGTGGAAGGTGAGGATCGTCCAGCGGCCGGTGGCGGCGGCCTGTTCGGCCAGGCCGATCATCTCGGCCCCGGACATGCGCTCGACCGGGAACGACCAGAGGTAGTGCAGGTCGCAGGTCAGGGGATGGTTGGGTCGCTCGCCACGGCCACGGGCGGCGGGGAAGTGGCGGGCCACCACGGGCACGTAGCTCTGGCGCGTGGGGCCTTCGCCGACGTAATCGAGGTAGCAGGGGTAGCAGAACGTGCGGGTGGTCTGTTCCGGGATGGCCAGGCGCAGGCGGCGTTCGGCCTCCAGGATATCGGTCTCGATCTCGGTCAGAGTCAGGTCCTCCAGGCTGCGGATCTCGAAGGAATCGCGGAAGTTGCGGGCGCAGGGGTGGGTAAGGGAGTGGTTGCCGATCTCGTGGCCCTGCTGGGCCAGGGCGCGCCAGGGCTGGAGCCGTTCGGCCCAGTCATCGCCACGGGGGCAGAGGTAGAAGGTGGCCTGGAGGTTGTACTCGGCCAGAAGGGGTGCGGCCCGCTCAAGGTGCGACCGCAGCCCGTCGTCAAAGGTCAGCGAGACCGCTCCGAGGCAGCCCTCCGGCCAGGGGGTCCGTACCCAAGAGTCCGGGATCCGGGTCGGCTCTCTCATTCTGTTTCTCCACCCCTCAACCTTTTAGTCCAGTCAGGGCGATGCCCTGAACAAAGGCGCGCTGGAAGGTAAAGAAGAGGATCAATGGTGGAAGAAGTGTCACAAGAGTCGCCGCCATCAGCAGGTTCCACTCGACCTGTCCGTGGGTGGTCACGTAGAAGGCCAACCCTAGAGAGAGTGTATACATGCGTTCCCGACTAAGGTAGATGAGCGGTCCGAGAAAGTCATTCCAATGAGCAAAGAAGGAGAAGATCGCTACTGTCGCCAGAGCAGGTTTAGAGAGAGGAAGCATAATTCGCCAGTAGATATCGAAGAGACTTGCTCCGTCGATGCGAGCAGCGTCATCGAGCTCGAGGGGGAGAGTAGCGAAGAACTGTCGCAACAAGAAAATGAAGAAAGCACCACCACCTAACCATGAAGGGACGATGAGAGGCAGGTAAGTATTGAGCCAGCCAAGTGCTCGGAAGAGAAGATAGGTCGGGACCAGTGTTACGTGGTATGGCAGCATAAGTGTGGCGAGCAGGACGACGAAGAGGAAATCCCGGCCAGGGGCACGCAATCTCGCAAAGCCGAAAGCGACAAGCGAGGCCGAGAGTATCTGACCGATCATTGCCGAGATCGTAATAATGAGTGTGTTGTTAAGATAATGTCCATAATCGATAAAAGTTAGCGCTCGTGGGTAATTATCCCAGCGAATCTCATGGGGAATCCATCTTGGAGGAAAGAGAAACGTCTCTCCAAGGGTTTTTAGCGAGGTAGAGATCATCCAGGCAACAGGGATTGCAATAAATATACTCCCGGCGACAATGAAGGTGAAGCCAAGTGCTCTCAGAAAGAGGTTCTGGACGCTCTTTCGACGCCAGAACTCGTGTGCTAGGGTGCCGATCACGTCTGACGACCTTCGCGCATACCCTCGTAGTAGACCCAGGCAGGGCTAGACTTGATGATTAACAGTGTAATGACCAGAATAACCAGAAACAGAAACCAGGCCAGCGCGGCTGCGTAGCCCATCTTGAAATAGGAAAACGCGTTGCGATACAGATGGAGCACATAGACCAGGCTCGCATTCGCCGGGCCGCCTTGAGTCATGATGAAAACATTAGTGAACACCTGGAAAGAGTGGATAATACCCATGACAAGGTTAAAGAAGATGACAGGGGATAGCATCGGTAGCGTCACATGTCTGAACTGGGCCAGAACGCCGGCCCCATCGAGTTGGGCGGCTTCATAGAGGTGACGGGGAATACCCTGGAGAGCGGCCAGAAAAACCAACATGGCGCCACCAATACCCCAGAGGCCCATGATAATGAGCGCAGGAATTACCCAGAACTCGTCAAAAAGCCACTGAGGCCCTTTGATTCCAGCCAAAGAGAGCAACCAGTTGGCGATTCCAAAACTCGGATTATAAATCCAGAGCCACAGTAAGGCTACAGGTACACCTCCGATAATCGATGGAAGATAATAAACGGTTCTGAAGAAGTAAATCCCAGGCAAAGGCTGATTCATCAGCAGAGCGACAAAGAGAGCGGCACAAAGGTGTAGAGGAACAGAACCAAAGACATAGATAAAAGTCACCTTTAGCGCCTGCCAGAAGAGTGGATCAGTGGTGAACATAATGCGGTAATTCTCAAACCAGACCCAACGTGGGGGCTGATAACGTCGTAGAAGGTAAAAGAAAGGAGAAAAGCGGCGATCATAGGACCAAGAGTGAAGAGAAGAAATCCGAGGAGCCAGGGAGAGATGAACAGGTAAAAGGCAATCACCTCACGCTGTGTCAGAGAGAGACGCAGGAGGGGTTTCTTGACCTGTACTCTGGTCTCTACACGCATTCGGGACCATCCGTCGCAATCTGGTGTGGAGAATAGGAGGGTCCATCGGGGAAAGGCCCGGTGGACCCTCCCACACGGCGCTTCAGGGCTGAGCCAGAATCTCGTTGATCTTGGGCTCCATTCGCGCCACCGCCTCCTTGGCCGTAATTTTACCCAGCCACAATTCGTCCAGCGGTGGCTTGATGGCCACATCGTGGGCTTCAGCAAACTTCGGAATAGCGTGCGATGCTGTCACCTGGCTGTATTTAATGCCGTTGAGTACCATCTCTATACGTTCACGTGGGAGTTTGTGCTCTCCAAGACCTTAGAAACCCATTTTTCACCCACAGACTTGCGAGAAGGCAGCGTATTGCGCCCTTCTATGCTATAAAGAGTCATGCCCTCCGGGGAGACCATATACTTTAAGAGTTCCCAGGCCTGATCAGGATAGGGAGTCGCTTTAAAGAAAGTCCACTGATCGGGATAGAGCAGCAATTTTCGTTGAATCGGGCTCTTGGGCGCGATCGGTAGGGGAGCGACATCCCACTGGAAGTCCTTGATGGTCGCGAATTGCAAGAGATTCCAGGTCGCGCCGGGGGCCATGGCCACGCGTCCGACCATAAACGGATTAACACCCCCAGCGGTGATAACTTGCAAATCGGCCGGGCTCGGTTGCACTTTGTATTTGTGTATGAGATCGGCCATAAACTGCAAGCCGTCGATGACCTCGGGGCGGTTGACGTTAGCCTTTTTCGGCAGGCCGCCTTCGTAGTCTTTCTCGTCAAAGTAGTCGCCACCCCAGACCCAGGCCGCATGCCGTAGATCTGTCCAGGCCCCACTCGTCCCCCAGACCGCTTTTGTTGGGTCAGGATTGGGCTTGGTCAGCGCTTTCGCCAGTTCGAGGAAACGATCCCACGTCCAGGATGTATCTTCCCAGGTCGTCGGCGGGTACTGAACACCAGCCTGGTCGAATAGTGTCTTATTGAAAAAGATATAGGGTGCGAGATGATGCTGAGACGGGAAAGCTACAGGTTTGCCTTGCCAGTGGACATATTTCCATGTTGGCTCGAAAAAGTCACTCGTGTCATATTTATCACGTTGAATATATGGAGTTAAGTCTGGGAACATATCGCGGATTGCGTAATACCGGTATCCTCTCTTTGCCCCAGGCCACCAGAGCGCCGGAGCCTCACCACCAGCGACGAGTAGGTCGACTTTCTCGTCGTACTGGGCCCAGGCGACCGCGACAATTTCCACCTCGATATTGGGATTACGCTCAAGGAAGGGCTTCAAAGCGTTTCGCAAAAATGTTCCATCGCCTGTATCCACCGCGATCAGACGAACTTTCTTCCCCTCGGGTGCGGCTTTCGCTGCCGGCTTCACCGCCTCAGCGGTTGGCGTCGCCGGCGCGGCCTGACCACAGGCGGCCAGCAGTGGCGTCGCAGCCATCAGAATGCCAGCCCAAAGGACCTGCCGCCGACTCAACCGTGTAGGTAAGAGATAACTGCGCATAGCCAACCCTCCTCCTTCGGCCCGCAGCGTCTGCATCTCCTCTATTAGACAGAAGGTGTTTTAGATGACAAGAGGTGTCCGGCCAAAAAACGGACAAAGGCGGACAGATGCGGACATGAGACGGTTGGCCTTGGGCTCTCTCGGCCGTTGGCTACGAGATTACCGGGGACCGTCTGGGTCAGCCAGGACGTGGGATGTCGGTGCCGTGCGGAGACAGAGGGCGAGCACGGGGACGGCAGGCGCTACTATCCGGCTCCTTGGCAAAGACGAGTCGCGCGGGGGTGGGAGAACGGCAAACAGGGCCGGTATCGCAGGGGCGGGGAGAACGGCCGAGCCCCTGTCGGGGGAACGGGGCCTCTGGCCGGGAGATGGTGGAGACATCCTCTTCTTCCCATCACGGGTGGCGGTCAGCTCTATCCGGGTCAGGCGAGGCTGGGCCAGGACTCCCAGGTGTCGACTGGCGGCCACGGGCAGCGGGGGCTACGGGGCTCCAGAGGGTGCCCGCCGGAGGGGGACGCCCCTGGTCCTGCAGGACCTGATGTGCAAGGAGATAGAGAGTGAGAGCCACGCTGCTCGCTTGACGGGATGATCCGGTGGGTGCTATACTGACGATGCGTTGGGCAATTAGCTCAGCGGGTCAGAGCACACGGCTTACATCCGTGAGGTCGCAGGTTCGAATCCTGCATTGCCCACCCCACCGGCCGAGGTGGCGGAACTGGCAGACGCGGCGGACTTAAACTCCGCTGAGGGCGACTCCCTCGTGCGGGTTCGAGCCCCGCCCTCGGCACCCACACCAGGCGGAACTCTGCCCCAGGAGACGGCCTCGCCTCTCCCGTGCCCTGCGCTCACCGACCCGGTCTCGTCCATCCCCGGACCTGGTCACGTCGCTCCCCGCTGACCACCCGGCCGTCTCCCAGAGACCGACCGTCCACCCCGCTGGCCCCATCGCCGGCCGTGCACTGAGCCAACCTCCGTCCGCCGGCTTCGTGGCCGGTTCCCTGGATAGAATGTCTGTTCTATTGACAGGCGGACTGCCTCGCCTATAATCGGTGTCAGATATCTGATCTGGAAGGGATGCGTTCCCGATGGCCTCACCTGTCTCCACCGATTCTGTCCGCCCGCCCACCAGTCCTCGTCCCCGGCGTCCGCGTCTGCACGAGCAGGTCGTGCGCGGGATCGTGCAGGAGGTGGTGACCGGTGGCTTCACCCCCGGCGAGCCCCTGCCCTCGGAGGCCGAACTGGCTCAGCGGTTCAATGTCAGTCGCGCGGTCATCCGTGAGGCCATCCGGGTGCTGGTGGCCAAGGGGCTGGTCCTGGTGCGCCACGGCCGGGGGATGTGGCTGCAGCCGCCGGAGCGCTGGGATCATCTGGACCCGCTGCTTTTGTTTGAACAGGTGCGCTCGCGGCGCGATACGGCGCTTTTAGACGAACTTCTGGAGGTGCGGCGGCTGGTCGAGGTGGAGGTGGCGGCCCTGGCGGCCCAGCGGCGAACGGTGGGGGATCTCGAGGCGCTGGGCGAGGCGGTCGCGGGGATGCGGCGGTCGCTGCACGACCCGGACACGTACACTCATTTTGACAATCTGTTTCACGACGCGATCCTGGCGGCGGCCCGCAACCGGCTGTTGCGGCAGGCGCTGGAGCCGGTGTTCGCGGTGCTCAAGGTGGGGCGCTTTCTTTCGATCCGGCAGCCCGGCGCGGCCGAGAAATCGATGCGGGCCCACGAGGCGATCTTCGCCGCCATCACGCAGGGGGATGTGGACACTGCCCGGGAGGTGATGCGCCAGCATATTCTTCAGTCAGAGGCCGACCTGCGAGCGGCCCTGTTGGCGGGACCGACGGCCAGTTTTGAGCATTTCAGCGCCGGCCTGAGTTCCTGAATTCTACACTGGGAGAAGGTATCCGTGCTCTTTGGAGCGTCGTACTATTGGGAGTATCAGCCCTATGATCGCCTGGAAGAAGATATCCGCCTGATGCGTGAGGCGGGCTTCTCCTTTGTGCGGATGGGCGACTCGATCTGGAGTCTCTGCGAGCCGGAGGAGGGACGCTTCGAGTTCGGCTGGCTGGAGCGCGTCCTGGACGCGTTGCACCGTGCGGCGATCAAAGCGGTGCTGGTGACCCCGACCTATGCCATCCCACCGTGGCTGGCGCGGAAGCATCCAGAGGTGATGGCGATCTACGCGCGCGGTGAGCGCGCGACGTTCGGCGGTCGTCAGAAATCGTCCACCCGGCCTACCGCTATTACGCCGAACGGATCATCCGCCAGGTGGCCAGCCGGTTTGCTCCCCACCCAGCGGTGATCGGGTTCCAGCTCGATAACGAGACCGGCACCGGGCTCATCTACAACCCCGACGTTTTCCAGCGATTTGTCGAATACCTCAAAAAGAAGTTTGGCTCGGTCGAACGCCTGAACGAGATCTGGGGGCTGACCTACTGGTCGCATCGGCTGAGCGACTGGGCTGACCTCTGGCCGCCCGAGCCCCGAGCGCCCCATGGTCCGGGGGCCTCGGGCAACACCAATCCGGGCTACGACCTGGAGTGGCGCCGCTTTCAGAGTCAGTTGACCACCGAGTTCCTGGCCTGGCAGGCGGCCATCGTCCGTGAGTACCTGCGGCCTGGTCAGTTCCTGACTCAGGATGTGGTCGGTGGACACGGGCGCCCGGACGCCGACCGCTACCAGATCGCTCAGGTGGTGGATATCCTGGCCGAAAATCCCTACCACCCGACACAGGACGGGCTGCTGGCCACGGCGGGCGAGGCCGGGCTCCGGGCTGGTCCCGAATGGATGGCCGAGTCTGGTCCGTGGTCGCTTTTCTTGAAGGGTGACCTTGGACGGAGCGGGCGTCAGGCGAATTTCCTGGTCACCGAGTTGAACGCTTTGAGCATCGGCGGTGCCCACAGCAACTTCCCGGCCTACGACGGTCAGTGGCGGCTGGCGGCCTACACCTATATCTCGCGAGGCGCGAATGGCCTGGCCTACTGGCACTGGCATACGCTCCACTACGGCTGGGAAACCTACTGAGGCGGCATCCTGAACCATGATCTTGAGCCCAATCGCTGTTATCGCGAGATCAGCCGGATCGGCCAGGAGTTGCAACGATATGGTGATCTGTTGACCGATCTCCAGGTCGAGGCCGATGTCGCGTTCCTCTACTCTCAGGACAGCCGGTACGCGCTGGAGTTCCAGCCGTGCCTGACTGTGCCAGGACGGCTGGAGCCAGACCCACGCTCGTACCAGTGGATCTTTGACACCTTCTACCGGGCTTTCTTCGACGCCCGGGCTCAGACGGCGGTGGTTCATCCACCGCAACGTTTCGAGGATTTCCGGGTGCTGGTGGCCCCCGCCCTCTATATCGCTGAAGAGGCGCTGCTGGAGCGACTGGTTCGCTACGCCGAGAACGGGGGGCATCTGGTCCTGACGTTCCGCTGTGGCTACGCCGATGAGTTCGCGCGCGCCCGCTGGCAGCGGGCGCCCGGGCCGCTCCGCCGGGCGGTGGGAGCCAGTTACCAGGAGTACTCGAACCTGCTTCAGCCGCTTCCCCTCCGGGCGGCCGCCGAGGGGTTCGTACTGTCGCCAGCGGCGCGGGCCGAGGCCTGGGCCGACGGTCTGGAACTGGAGGGGGCGACGCCGCTCGCCTACTACGATCACCCGCACTTCGGGCGCTTCCCAGCCGCGGTCTCCCAACCCTACGGCCGCGGGCGCGTAACCTATGTCGGAACGTTGCCCAATGCCGCCTTTGGCCGAGCGCTGGCCGCCTGGGTGCTGGCCCAGGCCGGTCTGCGCCCCCTGATCGCCGATCTGCCCGAGACGGTGCGGGCGAGCACCGCCCGGACCCGCGATGGACAGCGCCTCTGGTTTTTCACCAACTGGTCGTGGGAACCGCAGGCGCTGCGTGAACTGCCGGTTCAGGGGACCGAGTTGTTCAGCGGGGCGGTGGTTGGGCCAGAAACAACGCTCACCCTCGGTTCCTGGGATGTGCGGATCGTGGTCGAGAGGTAGGAATCTGCCGCGGGGAGAAAGGAGGTTCGGCGTCGAGGAAGGGTAAAAAGAACAAGGTCGACGCTCCGTGAGCGTTTCAGTAGCGGTCGCTAACTATGTTCTGTGGGGAGGGAAGAGCAATGGCTCGCTTTGGTTCTGTGTCTCCGGTTCTTGGCCGGCGGCGCCTCCTCGGCCAGATGGGGCTGGTGGCCCTGGGAGCGACGGTGCTGGCGGCCTGCGCGCCGGCGGCTCCAACGCCGACACCGGCCCCAGCCAAGCCGGCTGAGAAGCCGGCGGAGAAACCGGCCCAGCAGCCGGTGCCGACGCCCACCCCCGCCGCGCAGGCGGCGCCGGCTGGAGCCAAGCAGGTCGCTATTAGCATGTGGTTCCATGACCAGCTGTATGTTAAGTTCTGGAAGAATCGGGCCGATGAATTCGAGAAGATGAATCCTTCGATCAAGTTTACCTGGGACATCCAGCAGGTCCCACAGATCGCCGATAAATACATAGGAACAATCACGGCTGGTCAAGGGGCCCCGGATATCGTTGGGGTTGAGAACGGCTGGATGCCGCGCTTGCTTAAAGAGGACCGTGTGACCCAGGCGATGGTCAACCTGCGGCCGCTGATGCAGCGCGACGGCATCGATGAGAAAAAGTATAAGCGACTGGAGCTGTATTCCTGGAAAGGCGGTATCTACGGCCTGGAGAGTGGTCTCTCTCACTGTGTGTACTATTATCGGCAGGATATCTTCGAGAAAGTCGGAATCCAACCCCCCTTCGAGACCTATGAGGACTTCATCAATGCGGGCAAGAAGCTCAAGCAGGCTGGCCATTTCCTGATGCCGATCGACACCCGCAACGGCATGTCCAACTGGCAGGTTCACGCGCTTCAGGCCGGTGGGCAGTTCTTCGACGCCACAGGGAAGGTCGTCATCAACTCCGAGGGCAACGCCAAGTGCCTGCGGCTGATGAAGCGTCTGCTGGATGAGGGTGTGGCCCGGCCGTTCTCAACCGGTTTCTGGGGGACGGCGGGAGCCGACCTGATGGCCGCCTACAAGGACGGGTCGGTGGCCGGTATTCCTATGGCTGACTGGTACTCCGACTACATTATCAAGAGAACCTGAAAGAGCAGAGCGGCAAGTGGCGGATCACCTATATGCCGCGCTACGAGCCCGGCGGCGCCCGGACCAGCGCGGTCGGCGGGACCGGCCACGGGATCTCCAAGCAGAGCAAGAATCAGGATATCGTCTGGGAGCTGCTGAAATACGGCTATCTGACCAAGGAGAACCAGGTCAAGCGTTACCTAGAGATCCGTTACTTCCCGAACATGGTCGACGCCTGGGACGATCCCCGGATCGTCAACGCCACCGACGAGTTATTCGGCGGCCAGAACGTCGGCAAGATCTTCGCCGAACTGGCTCCCGAAGTGCCGGTCTTCTACACCAGCCCCTGGCGGCCGGAGGCAGCCCAGAAGTTCTCGACCGAGGCCTGGGTGCCGGTGCTCACCGGCAAGAAGAGCGTCGAACAGGGCTTGAAGGACGCCGAGGACGCTCTGCTGAAGATCATCCAGGCGGCTGGCGGTTGAGCCACCGGCGACCGGGGGAGAGGGGTACCCTCTCCCCCGGTCAGTATGCTGGGAGGAAACATGGCGGTCGAAGTCTCCCGGACGAGGCGCACGGGGAGCCTCTACGATCGGTACCAGCGGCGTCTGGCACCCTATATCTTTATCTCGCCTTTTTACATTCTCTTCATCGTTTTCTTTGTCGGTCCCGTATTCTTTGGCCTGTACACCAGTTTTACGGAATGGACCGGACTGGGCTGGCCGCGCTGGGTGGGACTCCGAAACTACATCTTCATGCTAACTGTCGACGATGTTTTCAATCAGGCGTTTATTAACTCGGTCATTTACGTAGTGGGTAATCAGTTGCTGGTTATCCCAACGGGGCTTATCGCGGCTCTGGCGCTGAACGCGGCCTGGTTGCGCTTTAAAGATGCATTTCGCGTGATTTATTTTATTCCAGTTCTGACAACTGGTGTCGTTGTCTCCATTGTTTTCACTCTTTTGTATAGTAAGGATTACGGGTTTTTGAATTTTGTTGTTCGACTCGCCGGATTTCCCCCGATAGATTGGGTCGGTGATCCTATCGCTGCTAAAATAGCGATTATTATTGTAATGATCTGGCGGCGCTTTGGCTTTACGATGGTCTTTTTTCTGGCCGGATTGCAGTCGATTCCCCATGAAATCGTCGAGGCAGCTATGGTCGATGGGGCGAATCGCTGGCAGGTGTTCCGCTATGTGACGCTGCCGCTGCTACGTCCAATCATTCTCTTTGTCCTGATCACCGGGATCATTGGCGCCTTCCAGACGTTCGAGGAGCCGTTCCTGATCACTCAGGGTGGGCCGTCGAATGCGACCCTCAGTCTTGCTCAGTATCTCTATAGCCAGGGGTTCGCCTTCGGACGATTGAGTTATGCGGCGACGATCGGTGTGGCGCTTTTTGTGGTCATCTTCGTCCTCTCTTTCATTCAGATGCGCTGGTTCGGTGCGCTGCGCGACGAGGAGGCCTAGGAGGCACCATGGCGAGACAGACAACAGCGACGCGGGCGGTGCGGGCGCCGGCCGGTGTTCTCGGTCGGACAATGGCGGAGATCCTCTTTCGCTCCGGTGTCTACCTGATGCTCCTGACTGGCACGGTGCTGACGATTTTCCCCTACCTCTGGATGCTCTCCGCCTCGTTTAAAGCTCGTTTAAAGATCACAGTGAACTCTTTAATTATCCGCCTCAACTTCTGCCATCGGTCCTGCGCTGGGAAAATTATCTCCGCCTTTTTGATAAATGGCAGTTCGGTCACTGGTTCCTGAGCAGCGTCATCGTCAGTGTGAGCCAGGTGGTTCTGGCCACCTTTATCTCCGGTATGGGGGGATTTGGCTTCGCGAAATACAATTTTCGCTGGCGACAGCCTCTCTTCACTTTCCTGGTTGGCTCGATGATGCTGCCTTTCTGGGTCTATGTGATCCCTCTGTACGTCATGATGATCTGGATTGGCTGGCTGAACAGTTATCTGGCGCTTATCGTGCCCTGGGTGGGTAGTGCCTTCGGTATCTTCCTCTGTCGTCAATATATGCTGTCACTTCCCTCGGAGTTGCTGGATGCGGCCCGTATCGATGGGGCCTCGGAGTTTCGGATCCTCTGGCAGATCGCTCTCCCACTGGCCCGTCCGGCTCTGGGGGCGGTGGCGATCACGGTCTTCTTAAGCTCCTGGAACAGCTTCTTCTGGCCACTGGTTATCCTGCGGGAGCAGACGAAATATACGATCCCAGTGGGCCTGGCGATGCTGCTCAATCTCAATGTCGGCCAGCGCGAGTGGGGGCCGCTGATGGCCGGGAGTGTGCTGGCTTCCCTGCCTATTATCGTGGTTTTCCTCTTCATGCAGCGGCAGTTTATCAGTGGGATGGTGACCGGGGCGGTCAAGACGTAGCCTGGTGGCTCTGCACGGGGTAACACCTCTGGACGAGCGCCCCGGTCAGCGGGGTGTGCGCTGTGACCGACCGGATGGCCGGCCAGGGACCCGGCCGCCGCGCTGTCCTGCTCAGACCGGACTGGTCGGGCGGGCGATCTGGGCCTCGCAGCGGGGACAGAAATCCGGCGTCTTCTCGTCAACATCGGCCAGCGTGTTCGAGAAGCGCATCACACAACCCGGCGTGGTGCAGTGCCCCAGCCCGGCCAGATGCCCCAGTTCGTGAACCGTCTCGATCAGCACCCGCCGCTGAAAGGTCGCCGGATCCGCCCCCTGCCGCAAACGGGCCAGCGCCACCACCGCCACCCCGCTCCGCCGATCGGCCTCGCCAAAAATGAAGTTCAACCCCGGCGCGGTCAGGTCCGCATCCACCAGCCCGACGACCGCCTCTTCCTCAGGCTGGCGTTTCTGGGCCAGCAGCCACAGAAATGGCCGCGAGGGGTACTGCCCGTTGAGCGGTGTCAGGTCCGCCGGAAACGGCAACGGCTCAACCACCCGGATCGGCCGGCCGAACCGGGCGGCCAGCGGCCGAACCAGACTGATCAGCAGGTCGCGGGGCACCGGGCCGATGGCCCGCAGGCTGATGTAGGTGGTGTAGGCCATCAGTCGCTCGTGACCAGGTCGCTCTGAATCCCCAGGGCCGTGGCCCCGGTCCCCCCATGGCTATCGGCCACCGGCCCCTCCTGACCGAAAGCCCCCGGGTGCGGCGCCAGCGCCCCCTTCAGGAAGCCGTCCTCCGCCCAGGCGGTGACCAGTCGCCGCCAGAGGTTGGGCGGCACCTGGCTCTTGGCGATGTAGTGCGCGCCTGGGTTCCGGAACTCCTCCCCCCGGGCGATGAACTCCCCGCGCTCCGGCAGGTCCAGGTTGAAGTATACCTCTCCCGGCACGAACACGTCGCCCTGGAAAAGGGGTATCGCCCGCAGATCCTCATCGCTCCAGCCTGTCACCCACTGAAGCCAGTCGCGCAGATCGTAGGCGGTCTGGGCCGGTGGAGGCCGGCGCATCGTCCCCCTCCTCGCGATCGGGTTCTCGGTCGTCGGGATCCCGACTAGCCGCGGCTGGCCTTGCCCCCCCGGCCATGGCCGCCGGGCTGGCCGCTTCCCTCGGGCTGGCCGGGACCGTTCTGCCCGACGCCCCGGTTGGTGGTCACCTGGATCTGGGCCTCGATGTCCGGCGGCAGTAGCTCCTCCGGCAACGGCCGGTGGGCCCGGAGGGCCCGGCGAAGCCGACTGGGGCTGACCATCTGGTTCTCACCCACCATCGCGGCCTCCCTCTGGCAGAGACGGTCCGGGGCAGAACCCCTCCACCGGGCCGCTGAGCAAGGGCTGTGCCGGCCTCTGGTACAGCCCTTGCGAGAAGACGCCCGGACCGTCTGGCCAGCGGCCAAGAGCACAGGGGAGGGAGCCAGCGTATGGTCCAGTACTTCATCACCTACAGCGTCCAGACCGGCAAGGAGATGGAGCACGAAGAGTGGCTGCGCCGGGTGGGCCTGCCGTTCTGGGAGCGGCAGCCCGGCTTCCGCGGCCTCCACGCCTTCTCGACCCTCATCGGCGATGGACCGGACTGGGTGCTCGAGGTGGAGTTCGCCTCGGCCGAGGACCTGGTGCGGGCCCTGGCCAGCGAGGAGGCCCAGCGCGTCCTGGAGACCTTCGAGCATATGGTGCGCGACCTCGAGACCAAGGTGCTCCAGCCGGCCGCCCTCTGACGGCGGGGATACCGGGCGCCGTCCGATAACTTGACATAATTAGTGGTTTTGCGCTAGACTTGTCCTGCCGGCCGAGCAGACGCGCTGCGGCATCCTCGGCCGGGCTACAACACCACACCGGTGTGAGGAGGGGTTCGATGTCCGGTGAGCGTGGTGAGATGACCGTCCGCCAGGCCGGCAAGAAGGGCGGCGAGACGGTCAAGGCGCGCTACGGCAGCGAGCACTACGTCCGCATCGGCAAGAAGGGCGGCGAGACCGTCGCCCGCGAGCGTGGTCCGGAGTTCTTCGCCGAGATCGGGCGCAAGGGCGGTCGGACGGTCCGCGAGCGGCGCGGCCCGGAGTTCTTCGCCGAGATCGGACGTAAGGGCGGCGAGGCGGTTAAGGCCAAGCACGGGCCGGAGTACTACTCCCGCATCCGCCGCAAGGCGACGCGCGCCGAGGCGCAGTAACCCCGAGGCGGCAGGCCCAGCTCCTGCCGCCTCTCTTTCTCCCCCGCTCACAGGAACGTTGCGGCGCGGAAGCCCCGCTCTTCAGAGCGGGGAGGAAGCGCCGCCCAGCCCATCGGGCTGGCCTCCTTTCGTCCGATTGTTGCACTACCTGTCGTTTCGTGGTATGCTATCAACACGATGAAGCGCGAGTACCAACACGATGCCCACCGCGTCCATCTCGTCCTGTACCATTTGATCTGGTGCCCGAAGCGCCGCAAGCCCGTGCTGACCGGGCCAGTTGCACAGCGCCTTGCGGAGATTGTCCAATCGGTTGCCGATGAGAACGGTTGGGCCATCGAGCACCTGGCGGTGATGCCCGACCACGTGCATCTGTTCGTGCGCGGCAACCCGACCGTTCCGGCCCATGAAATGGTGTGGCGGTTCAAGGGACGGTCGGCGCACCATCTGCGGCGCGAATTCTCGCACCTCTGCCGGCTGCCAAGTCTTTGGACACGCTCGTATTTCTGTTCGACCGCTGGCACTGTCTCCGCCGAGACGATCCAACGGTACATCGCGGCGCAGAAGGGAGCATGAGCACGCTGACCAGGACCATCACGTGCAAACTGGCCCCATCCCCCGAGGCGGCGGGTGCCCTCCGGGAGACGATGGTTCGCTTCGCGGAGGCGTGCAATGCCATCGCCGCTGTTGCATGGCAGCAGCGCACCGCCAACAAGTACACCCTTCAACGCCTCTGCTACACCGACATTCGGAACCGCTTCGGGCTCTCGGCCAACCTGGCGATTCGGGCCATTGCTCGCGTTGCCGCTGCCGACAAACGCGATAAGAACCAACGCCCGACGTTCCGCCCAACCAGCATTGATGACGATGCCCGTATCTTCCGCATGGTTGGGTTGGCTGCGGTTTCGCTGACGACAACGGCCGGACGGGTTCAGATCCCGCTTGTCCTTGGCGACTACCAGCGTCGTTGGCTGACCGGAGACGAAACGGCAGCCACCCTGAGCTTCCGGAACGGAGTATTCTTCCTGCCTATCGTCGTCAAAACGAAAGGCCAGACGCCGACCGGTCACGAGCCGGTTGGTGTCGATCTTGGCTTGAAGAACATCGCCACCACCTCCAACGGCCTGCGCTTCTCTGGCCGCACGGCTCGGCACATCCGACGTGGCTACTGGAAACGGCGGCAGTCCCTCCAGGCCAAAGGCACGAAAGGCGCACGACGCGTCCTGAAACGGCTCCGTGGCCGCGAATCCCGCTGGATGAGGGACCTCAACCACGTCATCAGTCGGCGCATTGTCGATCGTCTCAAGCCAGGCCAGATGCTCGTCTTCGAAGACCTGAAGCACATCCGCAGTCGCCTCAAAGCCAACAAACGCACGCGCCGCGAGCTGCACACCTGGGCGTTTGGCCAACTGTTCGCATTCTGCCGCTACAAGGCGTCGGAACGCGGCATTGCCGTCGTCCAGGTGGACCCGCGCAACACCAGTCGTAGGTGTCCCCGGTGCGGATGTGTCGAGAAGGCCAATCGAAATGGGCATCTGTTCTCCTGTATCTCGTGTGGCTATCGCCAACACGCCGACGTCACTGCCGCTTTCAATATCGCGGCGGCCTATCGGGCCGCCGCGATGGGCTGTCCGTCATGCAGCCCTGAAGTCTCGGACCCGGCACCAGCCGGGGCGCCAGGGACAAGCTCCCGACTTCCAGTCGGGAGTTCATGAC
>VAPR01001023.1_pt1 | contig 15409 bp, 20 predicted proteins | sample 3380701 | NCBI WGS metagenome assembly VAPR01 (sample SAMN11536904, study PRJNA540576) | hot springs metagenome | isolation source: hot spring wet sediment | place: Spain: Lobios | collected 2014-01 | reverse complement strand
ATAGAGTCATGAATGGTTTTGCAAGGTTGAAGGAAGAGTAGGCTTCTTAGCATTCTACATATAACAATAACTTTCTACTAAGATCATCCATCATTTATAACAGATCTAACACTAGTATTCATAGATATACAATCTGGAGATCAAGTTAAAAGGATTATCATGATGATTGATTAATAAATAGTTCATCTTTAGGAGTAATCTTGCTAGTATATACTATTGTTAATTATCTGCCTAGTTTTGGAATGCCTAAACCTATTTTATTACTAATAGTAGATATGTTAGCACAATCATCTCCTTCTTTCTTTAGAAGAATACCCAACCTCTTATATCTATTTAGCAATTCAATGATACCATATTATCTTGACAATCCCCGGTAGAGAACTAGAAGCTTTTATAAAATGTATCAAGGTTATAGTTACTGAATTACTCTTTCATCTCACGCTCTTCTATTGTTATATCTCCTTCAATCATCTTCATCTGCACTGCAACCAATACATGCTCTGGATCATAACCCATCCTCTTAAGCATTGCCTCTGCTCTCTTGCTTATCTTAACATGTATGTTATGGCCTCCTATCCTCCCAAATGCTATACCTTGAAACCTTATCTTAGCCCCATCAAGTGTAAAGTAGCCATTCAACCTACTTGTTACATCACTTGCATCTACACCTGTAACATAAACCTTAAGACCATCATATCTATCATACTTCTCTCTATCATCTGTTATTCTCTCATCTCTTCTCTTATTACTGATATTAACACTATTATCGTTATCATAGGCAACATTCATTCAAGCTCAACCTCCTTATTTATCAGTTCGCTTATAGCGAAGAGTTTATGATCATCATCTATCTTGAAATCCCTTACTTGTAACTTCACATTACCATCTATACACTCATGCTCTATTGTAGAAGAGCCATTATTATTCACCTTCACCAATGCCCATTCCGATCTCAACTTACATGTTAAGAGGAACCATGACTCCTCATCACTTATACTTGGCATCCCTATCTCTGATGATATATCTAGTATGCCAAGCCTCTTCTCCTCAGCGAATAATCTCTTGCACTTTACACATCTCCACACATCTATTGCCCCAATTATCCTGTTCCTATGCTTTATGTTAACCACACCATAGTATACATTGCTATGCATACATTGAGCATTCATAATAATCACCTCCTTGCATCATCATACACCTTCTCAAGTATGCTTGCTATACCATCTATCCTCTCATTCCTCTTAACCTCTCTATTCATCCTCAAGCATAGCATCCTGTACATGTTTGTTACTGCAAATCTAGGGTTGAGTGCCTCATACCTCCCATTGATCTCTATACATGCCCCATCCCTCAAAAGGTTGGATAGTGCATCATTAACCTTGCTAATATCAATCTTCAACTCATCTGCAATCTCCCTAGCATTAAGCATACCCTTCCTTATGAGCAGCATGTATACCTTGATCACATCCATGCTAACCATCAACTCCCTAGCCATATCATTCTCTACCTGCTCCATAGATACCATATCTATTCATCCATCCTCCAACTATACATACATCTAACCATAAATGCTTACATGGTTTGGATTATAAAGGTTAACCTGAGAAAGAGCAAATGAATAAAGCAGGAGTATGCAGAGTATATGCATGCGCATACTAACATGCATGAGTGGGGGTTCTGGCGCAATATACGGGATAAGGCTGCTTGAGACATTGAAGGCTCTTAACGTTGAGACCCATCTTATAATCAGCAGATGGGCTGAGGAGTGCATAAGGCTTGAGACAGATCTCAGTGTTGAGAAGGTTAAGGCTCTAGCAGATTACACATACAGCAATGAGGATCTAGCAGCAAGGCCATCGAGTGGATCATTCAAGCTTGATGGTACTGTAATCATACCATGCAGCATGAAGACTCTAGCAAGTATAGCCCTAGGCTTGGATGATACGCTTATAACAAGGGCAGCCATGGTAGCAATGAAGGAGTCTAGAAGGTTAGTGCTAGTACCTAGAGAGACTCCTCTTACAGCAGTGCATATTGAGCATATGCTCAAACTTGCTAGGCTAGGAGTAATAATACTCCCTGCCATGCCTGGATTCTACCATAGACCAAAGAGCATAGATGATTTGATAAACCATATAGTTGGGAAGGTACTTGACCAGTTTGGGATAGAGCATAACCTGTTCAAGAGATGGGAGGGCAGGTAGATAGGTAGATTGATGATTAATTAAGATGATGTAATATTGATTATATTGGATGAGATTATTGAGTAGAATTATTATCGTCTTGCTTTACTATCATTATCATTTATTCTTTGGCAAGTCTCTTTGCTATCTTGAATGCAAACCCCATGGCTATAAAGTATACCACTATACTAACTATAACTGCTGTAAGCGTGTTGCTAGTAATCCTCCATGTTACAACAAACGATGCTACAGCAGGTATACCTATCACCAATGCAACTATGGTACCCTTTGCATATATCCCGAACCTTGAAACCTTGCTCATATAGGCTGATTATGGAGAGGGGAATATATAACATGCTAGATGATGGTGGATGAGTTGGAACTATTGATTCTATCAGCAAGGTTGGATCAAGAGCATATCTTATACCTTATAAATCGTCTATGCTAATATGGATAATTATTATAAATTATGGATGAACGATCAAAATAACAGTATACTAAGTTATGGCTGTTATTATAATTATAATAACAATAATATCTATACCAGTTGTATATGGCGAGGAGAAGATAGTACTTAACGGGCTAGCGATCAATCATTCGATCTAGTTCCCTAGGCCTATAGAATGGTATATCATCAAATCTCAAGATCAGGATTGGGTACAGTAACATGGGTTAACAACGATACGATACAACACTTACAAAGGTGTTAGTAGGCATGAAGGTGTTACTGACAGATTAGGTTCCAGATGGGATATTCAATAGCGGTTTGATAGGTAGAGGAGAGTTGGTATACAAGTTTGAGAAGACTTGATTTGCATATTTTACATCCATGGATGATCTGGTTGTGGTTATTGAGCAACCAATCTCCGATAATCCGCATGGTGCTAATGGCAACAAGGTTACCTTCCCTACTACTATAATGACTGTAACATACGATAGGAGGTAACATGTTGGTATATGGGAACCATCTGTTATAACTAGAGAGTATAATGTTCATAAACTACTTTATAAGCGGTACTGTAAAGCAGCATCTCCTCAACTACTATTTCTCCTCTACCAGAATAGAAGAGATATACAGATCCCTTGACTACTCTGAGAGGGTAGCGATATCAAATACTATGAATCTGGATCAATAATTATAAGGTTTGAAGAGATAGGAGGCAATCCTGATAACAATGTTGAGTTTAGCATAGTCTATGGCAGGTATACGTAGTGATATATAGGGCTCATCTCATCAGCAAAGATATGCCATGATTATAATGCTATAACATATATGCTGGTATGACTGGTTAGTTGTTGATGCAAGGATTGATGTTCTCATATAAGCCTATATCAAGTAAAAGATTTTTATATATAATAAGGTAAGCTCAATACATGCGTAGATTATCAAGGTATAGGCCTCCAGCATACGATAAGAATGCTGGGTTCATAATAGTACTGCTAGCATTGCTCTTCTTTGGTGCTATGTATGCAATACTTACTAGGATAGATAATGGATATGCTGGGTTCATAATGCTCATAGCAGCATCTGGATTCATAGTATACTGGACCATACACCTTAGGAGGATATTCAAGGTGGAGGAGGTTAAACCTGTCATGCATAAGATGGAGCAGCATAAGGATTGGGTGTACGATCTCATCAAGGGAGAGAGTGAGATAATATTCGTTGCCGAGGTTCCAGGGCCTGAGGAGGAGGTTAATGCTAGGCTTGTTAATGGTATACTCTACATAAATGGAGGGCAGAACTTCACCAAATCTATACCGTTGGATGTGAGCGAGGATATGGGAATAGCTGAGTTCAGGTACAGGAATGGTATACTAACTCTTAAGATAAAGAAGTTGATGTGATCGATTTATTGATCAACGGTGACTGCTAGTTAGAGTTCAGGTATATAATGATGGTTTTATTTACCCTATAGAGATAGAAGGAACAACGCTAACACCATTGCTATAAACTCTTTGCCATCTCAAGCTTCTCTGGCAGATAGTCATCAGTTATCTTAGTCAAGCCATACTTTGCAAATGCCTCCAACTCGCTCTTCCTCCTCATCTTAAGGAAGAGTTCTAGTTCACTCCTCCATATATCAGACTGATATCTAGGATCTTGCTTGAGTTCATGACATCTCTTCACATCCTGCTCAGTCATAGGATCTGTTGGAAGTCTATACTTCTGGATATCACTAGCCCATACTCCTATCCACTTTGCATCTGGTACTGTGAGTTCTCTAAGGTGTGCTGCATTTGCTGAACCAGACTTTATCACCATTGCTATATGCTCTCCATACACATCCCCATCTGTAAGGATGTATACAGGGAGGTTGAGCTCTCTGTTGAGCCTCATAAGCAAGTACCTTGTTGATCTTGGTGCTTGGCCAGCAGTATCAACTATTATTGCCTTGAACCTCTTATGCACATTCTCCTCTACAAACCTTGTAAATATACCTCCCTTCTCTACAGCAAGGACCATCTCTGCACTAGTATCTATAAACTCTGCACTGCTTAAACTTGGGCCTATAAGGTAACCATCTGGATGGTCTGATAGGTTGAGCCTCTTCCCCTCATACCCTGGCACTGTATACTCTATCGTTAGATCTCCAAATATACTGCTCCTCTCCTCAGGGTATATGTTGAAGTCTTCTCTTGCAAGTGAGAGTACTGCTTCAAGATCTGTTATTATGTGATCAGACTCTGCCTGATCCTCAAAGTCTATATTGAATGCTTGGGCAGAGTAGTACACATCCCTTAGAGTGCTAGTCTTTCCTTCATTAACCAACTTATCAACAAAGAATGCAAGCCAGATGAGTTGTGTGAAGGATCTTAGATGCCTTATATTCTTTGCAGATCTTACTATCTTTGCATCGCCTAGAACGTACTGCCTCAACCTCTTATCATACACTATGTTTGCTACAGATCTGCTTGGTATATACACCTCTGGGAATATACCATTGTCAAGATCGCTGTATATCTTCTTCCCCAACTCTACAAGCATGGTCTTAACCTTGTTCCTCTTCTCCCTCTGCGACTCTATATCTTTCCTCTTCATACCAGTACCAGTACCAGTGCTGAGCCTGCTACTGTTGCTGTTGCTACTGTTGCTGCTTATAGTACTAGCCTTCCTCTCCTCTGCTGCAACAGACCCCTTCTTAACATCACCTTTAACCTTATCTTTAACATCCATCTTACCTGCATCAACCCCTTCCCCCTCAACTCTCTTCATAGAGATCCTACTACTGTTATTGCTTACACCCTTGTAACTGTAACTCCCCATAACCTTTATAACATCAGTATCCTTCGATCCAACCCTCTCTCTATAAATCTGCTCCTTCTTCTTCCCCCTCCTCATCATCTTCCCACTACCTGTAATCCTATTGCTATTACTGCTAACCATCTTACTGCTACTACTACTGCTGCTACTGCTGTTGCGTTCCTTACTTATACTTCTGCTTCTACCCCTGACCCTACCTTTCTCTCTACTATATCTACCTCTACTCTTATCATAACCCTTGGCTTTATCCCTATCCTTAGCCTTGTATCCACTCTTTACCTCTCCCTTTCCCTTACCTTTCTTCTTTCCCTTTACCCTGACCATCTCCCTCTACCTCTACACCCCCTACACCACTCCTATCCCCACCATTCTCCATACTACCAATACCAATACCACTAACCTCTCCATCTACACCTCCATCACCAGCCTCTCCACTCATCCCTGCTCCTAATCCCATACTTGTAATCTCCTGCTCATACTGTTCACCTAGCCTCAAGAGTACTTTGTATTTAGGCATCCTTTCAGCCCTACTCAACTCTGTAACAAACCTTGCAAGTAATGGTATATACCTTGAGTACAAACCAAGCCTCTTCTTTGCCATTGCAATACTACCCTTCTTGCTAAGGTATATCGATAGCCTCCTTGCAAGGAACCTTATTGCGTTCTTCAACTCATACTCTATCTCTGGCCTATCTGCTATGTACTCCTTACCTACAGTCTTGTATGGTATCCTGGTTGAGCATATGTGAGTTACTATTGCTATTGGCATCTCATCCTCCTTAACCTTGTACCTTGCCCAATCTATCTCCTCTATAACCTTCCATGCGACGTCACTCCCCTCATCATAAAGCAAGGGTATCTTGTTTGCAAACCTGTAGAGCCTTATCCCCTTACCCTCTATACTCCCTCCATACGCTATCCCTACCTCAACTATGAATGGGAAGCCAGAGTATGCACTTGGAGGCCTCTGCACAACTGCTACAAACTCTGGCTTGAATATGCTCCTCATCCCTGCCTCTAGTGCCTCCTCTCCTATTGGAGAGAGGCATGTTGCATCTGGAGGGAGGAAGCCATCGTATCTCTGCATTGCATCTGCAAGTCTAACTATCTCCTCATTGCTTAGCATGCCTATCCTCTTCCCTTCATCCATATCTGCAAATGCAAGGAACCTCTTGGCTGTGCTCAACCCTACCCTCTGGAAGTTCTTTACAAGGAAGGAGATGAGTGTATCACCCATTGCTATGGAGAGTAGATGGGATCTGAATGGTTCAAGATCGTTGATCTTAACACTCTTATACTCACCATCAAGCAGTGTTGTGTAGTGTATCTCATTTACAAGTGGATCTATCCTATCTATCCTAACCTTATCCATATCCTCAACGCTGATATTCAGCATGACTAGCAGTGATGCTGCAGTCTTCATGCTAGTAGATAGCCTATCCCAGCGCTCCCTTGCAGCATCAGCAATGCTTTTATCACTTGATCTTAACACATCCTTGATGAACCTATCCTTAACCTCATGCAATGCTATGGAGCCTATCTCGCTCTGTATAAGCCTCCTTAGGGTCTCAACATCTATACCTGCTGGGTGAGGCTTAACCTCAACTGGAGGGTTAGGCATCTTATCCATTATCCTCTTGAATGATATGCTACTCCCATTAGGCTCCTCAAGCACTATATCTGCATATGGAGTGATGAGTGCTGTCTGTGCTATGTAATCTCTGACCTTCTGTTGTGCTTTAGAATAGTCCCCAAGTAGGGTTATGCTTATCTCTAACCCCCTTCCAGCATCATCAACCTGAACACTGTTCCTCCTCAATATTATAGGCTTGTTCCTTTGTATATCAAGCATCATAACATACTCATATGCATACCCATCCCTTACAGTCCTTATCACGGCTGGTTTGTTGGTTGTTATCTGACCATAGAGTATAGCCATGGTTGCTCCTAAACCAAACATGCCTCTATTCTGCTTTAGTGTGAACTTCGTACCATAGAGCACCTTACCAAATGCTAGAGGTACATACTCTGGCTCTATTCCAGGTCCATTATCCTTGACCGTTACTGTGTAATGTTTGGGGTCTGGCATACCTTGAAGATCGCTCTGCTCACGTATAGATACACTTATCTCAGGCAGTATGCTTGAGGAGTCACATGCATCCAAAGAGTTCTCTACCAACTCCCTTACAGTCATGTATATTGCCCTTGTTGGGTTGCTGAATCCTGCTAGATCTCTATTCCTGTAGAAGAACTCAGATGGGCTTATCTCTGCAAATATGCTCATCCTTCATCATCACCACCACTACTACTACCAACATCACTCTTGCTAGTAGCATCAAGATAACCAACACCTTCTTCACCCTCCTCCCATAACTTGAGCCTCTCCATCTTTGCACGCCTTCTAGCCTTCTGGAGCATGTTGTATACTGTTGAGTGCATGCTACCATTTATCAGCATAGTAACAGCCTCACCTGCAAGCCTGACCTCTTCAGCCTTGCCTATGATAGCAACATAGTGCCCATATACTGAGATGTATGCTCCTGTCAACTCCTCTATCAACCTTCTAGCCTTCCCATTGGAGCCTATAATCCTGCCCTTGATCCTCTGCAATGCATTATGTGATCTACCAACATGATCCTTTAGATTTATAACGTTTATCATACACTCCTCATCGTTAAGTAGCCTCACTGCACGATCTGGTGAGAAGCCTCTTGCTATTGCTGTTACAAACTCTACAGCCTTGAATACCTTAATGTCTATAGCTTCAGCAGGAGTAGTAGAAGTAGAAACAGAAGTAGAAGTAGGAGAAGTAGCATCATCCTTGCTCACTATTGCTACACTTACATCATCATCACCATCTATGTAGAGTTTAACATTGCATCTCTTCTCAACCATCTCCTTCACCATACCATCCTTACCTATAAGCACACCAATTCTATCCCTTGGTACCTTCACTACTTGCCTGAACTCCATCATCCCTTATAATACTGAGTAGATAATTTATATCATGAACCTCTACACCCTGCTTGCTGAAGAACCTGTTAACATTCATTATATCCCTGAGAAGGAACTCTTGAGCATTTGGATGCTTAACATCAACAGCAGAACCAAAGTCGAATATCACAATCCTATCACCATGATGGAGGAAGATGTTGAACTCTGAGAGATCTGCATGAACAAGTCTAGCATCCCTGTATAGTTTGATGAGGTTATCTATAACCTGATCATAATGCTCCTTGCATACATTGCACTGATTAAGGGTTGGTGCTGGCATGCCATTGCTGCCTATGAACTCCATAAGGAGTACATTATCCTTAACGTATATGGGCTTTGGTACACTTACACCACTTGAGTATGCCCTGCTAAGGTTCTTGAACTCCTTCCTTGCCCAGAGCATGACTATGTTACGTATACCTCTCTTAACCCTCTTGAACCTAGGATCACCAACTATGTACTGTAGCCTATGTCTGAACTCTGCTGTAGCAACAAGATAGATCTTAACTGCTATACTGCTCCCATCCTCTGCAACCCCCCAGTATACTCTAGACTCCTTCCCACTTGCAACTACACCATTGAGATATGCAAGGTAGCCAGAGTTCATGATGCTGTAGAGTGTAAGCATGGTCTTGGTATCGAATACCTCCTCCCTTACCTTCACTAGAGACTCATCCTTCTCCCTGCTCCTCTGCTCCCTATCTATCCTAATAAGTTCCCTTAGCACTCTCTTATCTATCCTCTCCTCACTTCTATCATTATTATTATTATAATAATTCATGAAGATACACCTCGATGATGCATATGCTAGCATATACAATAACTACTAAACTAAAAATCCTGTGGGAGGTAACCATTTGCCTTGAGCCAGTCAACCTGTGCAAGGGTGTACCTCCATACCACATCTCCTCTCTCATCACTCTTGAACTCCCATGGTGCTACTAACACAACATCATTATCCCTAACCCATATCTTCCTCTTCAACTTGCCCCTTATCCTTGCTATCCTATTCTTGTTATCAACACACTTCACAAGTACATGGTCGCTCCCAAGCATCTTTATAACTCTGCCAAGTATCTCACCCTCTGCTGGTAACACCAACTCCTTAAGCTCAGCCTCACTAAGGACCTTTCTCTTACCCATGCGTATCATATATACAATAATCTATTTCTAGTTTTGGATTTTTGATATTAGATGGACAACTGTTAGGAAGGCAATCACAGTTAGTCAGTATGTATGCACGAACTTGAAGAGCATGAGGAATGGCACCCCATTTATATATCTTACGCTATGTGGTGATGCTAACCTCATCTCCAACGCCTTTGCTACTATCCTCTTACCAACGAGGTTTGCTATTGAGCATGATCTGAGCAGTGCTATAGCATCCTCTTCCCCTATACGCTCATGGAAGTAATCCTTGCTTATCTCAACCTCTAGGTTACCCTCCCTTATCCTGCTACCTATGAGTTCTGCATCGCATATATTTATCATCAGTGAACCTTGGTACTGTATGCTTCTAGAGTAGTACATATCTGCTAGACGAACTTGCCCTTTATAGGTGACCTCGCTCCACATGCTTCACATGTAAGGAATACAAGCCTCTTAACCTTCTCAACCCTTGTATCTGGTGAGTTGCATACAGGGCATACAACATACTCCTTGATGTACTTCTGGAGTAGTGAGTGGAAGATCGTTGACTCCCACTTGCCAACGAAGAACGCCTTCTCATTTACTATATTTGCTGACGTGCCTATCTCCTTTGCTAGGAAGAGTAGTAGCTTCTCTGGATCCCTGCGTAGTATCTTTGGATAGTCATCGAAGTTCCTCAAGATTGTTCTATTCCCAGACCATACTACATCTGGTTGTGGTATCTCAAGCCTGAATGCACCCTTCTCACTCCTTGCTGGTATCTTACTGTATAACCTTTGCAGGAGCATCTCATACCTTGAATCATCCATGCCTGAATATAGGATATGCCTAGTAATATACCTTCATGCATATATATACATGCATTACCATATTCTAATAGCACTGCTAACATCACCAGTTATCTCAACAGTGAACACTAGTTCTAGATGATCAACCTTTTACGCATCCTATTTAACATTTTATGTAGAAAGAAGAAACTCTAAATTAAAAACAGGATATAATAAAGAAAATATATCATCTACTACTGCTTGCTTAACCTTCCCCATTCTGCTAATGCACTTGCAGCCTTGACCCATGGCAGTATCTCATTGTAAACAGGGATTCCAGCCTTCTCTATCTCCTTGACCATCCTTGCTGTATATGGTCCTCCTATTGCACCAGCAAGTATAGGCTTCCTCCTCATCCTGTTAAGTTCTGCAAGAACCTGCACTATATTCTCATCCAGTGGATCATCTTGGAAGACGAACCAAGGCATTATTATATCTACGTTTGGATCCTCCATGAAGCGTTCTATTGCAAACTTGTAATCGCTAGATGTTGCTGAACCTGTAACATCCATTGGGTTGCCTATAACGAATGTTGGTGGATAGTGCTCCTTGAATGCTTTGAGCGTTGCATCTGTTATCTGAGCAACCTCTAACCCTAGCCTCTCAAAGTGATCAACTGCAGAGATCACAGGTCCTATCCCATTAGATACAAGTGCTACCCTGTTACCCTTTGCTGCTGGCTGCCATGCAAGTGCCTTCAACGTCCCTACAAGCTCCTGATAACTATCAACTAGTATAACACCAGCCTGCTTCAATGCTCCCTTGACTACCTCATAACTCCCTCCCATTGAGCCTGTATGGGATACTGCTTGCTTTGCACCCCTCTTGGTTCTACCACTCTTCCATATCACTATTGGCTTGCCCTTCTCCCTTATCACACGCCTTGCTGTGTTAACAAACTTCCTACCATCACCAAAGCCCTCAACGTAGAGTCCTATAACCTTTGTATTGGGATCATTCGCTAGGTACCATATCATATCAGCCTCATCCACATCAGCCCTATTGCCATAACTTATCATCTTACTCATACCAAATGACTCAGCACTCTCCATGAATGATATGCCTATTGTACCGCTCTGGGTGAGGAAGGATACAGGGCCCAATGGTGGTCTTATCATCCTTACATGACCTTGGAATGCAGCATCAAGCCTATTCTCTGCATTGAACATACCTATGCAGTTTGGCCCTATGACACGCATATCATACTTATCAGCAAGTTCCTTTATCTTGCGCTCAGCCTCTGCCCTCTCCCCTCCCAACTCCTTGCCTCCTCCAGAGATGATTAGGATGTTATGGATGCCAAGTTTTGCTGCCTGCTCCATTATCGCTGGTGTTTGAAGCACATCAACAACAACAACTACAAGGTCTACAGGCTTGCCTATATCCTCTAGAGACTTGTATGCTTTAATGCCCATGATCTGATCCCTAGTTGGGTTTATGGGGTATACCTCACCCTTGTACTCATGCATCGCTAGACTATCAAGTACTGAATACCCTACCTTGCCTGGAGTTGCTGATGCCCCTACAACTGCTATCGATTTGGGGTAGAAGAACTTCTCCATATGCCTTATGTTTGGCTCAGCATTTGAGATTGGATTATCCAATGGCTTCTCTCTAAGTATCATCTTTGCATCTAGAACAGCATAGTCATCTGGGTAAAGTACTATGGGGTTGAAGTCTATGCTATCGTAGTATGCTGCTATATCCATTCCAAGCCTTCCTATGTTGACTAGAGCCTCAGCAAGCATGTTCTTGTCTATTGGCTTTGAGCCTCTGAACCCTTCAAGCACCTTCTTGCCATTCAACTCCTCTATCATTGCTAGAGCATCCTCCTTGCTTATTGGGAGCATCCTGAAGGATACATCCCTAAACACTTCAGTGAATATCCCTCCAAGCCCAAGCATTATCACTGGTCCAAACTGCTCATCGTACTGCAACCCAACTATCATCTCCACTCCTTGAGGTACCATCTTCTCAAGGAGTATGCCTTTAACTTCGTACTTTGATGCCAGCCTTCCATACATATCGTTGAATGCATCCCTTACCTCTTGCTCACTCTTTATCCCAACCCTTACCCCTCCAACATCTGTCTTGTGCAGTATCTCTGGAGAGACAACCTTCATCACCAGAGGGAAGCCTATCCTTCTAGCCTCTTGCACAGCCTCATCTGCACTCCTTACTAACGCATATGCTGGAACCTTTATGCCATAAGATGTTAGTATCTGCTTAGCCTGCTCCTCAGTTACCACCTTATGCTTGTTTGCCATAGTCTCCTTGAGTACCTGCTCTACACTCATGCCCATCAATGCGTTCACTTGCCAGTATTTTTATATAAACTTATCATGCTCCTGAAGTTCCTGTAGAGTATATTTGCTGTATGCTCAAGCATCCCTGCTCTATGCCTTATGTCATGCATGAGCGCATCTATGCTTATACCTGCATCATGAACCTCCTGCCTATACTCCTCAACCCATTCCTCTACCATCTGCTCATCAACCTCCACATGGAACTGGATGCCTATAGCACTGCCAAGTATGAATGCCTGATTAGGGTAATGGTTAGAGTATGCAAGCCTCACAGCACTGCTTGCAAGATCATATGTATCGTTATGCCAATGAAAGACTAGGATGCTATCATCCAAGCCTCTGAATATGGATCTAAGACCATGCTCTGTTATGCTTACTGTATACCAGCCTATCTCCTTAATATGCCCTTTATAGACTCTAGCCCCTGCTACCTTGGCTAGTAGTTGAGAACCCAAACATATTCCAAGCATAGGTATGTTATGCCTCAAAGCATCCTGTATGAGCATCTCCTCCCTCCTCAGATATGCTAGATCATCGTATGCAGATGCTAGACCTCCAAGCACTACAAGTGCATCGTAACCCTCTAGGGTATCTGGGAGTTGCTCCTTAACTGCAATAACAGTATCTATCGAGAAGCCATCATGCTCAAACATATGCTTAAGGGTGCCTAAATGCTCACATACAGCATTCTGTACAGCAAGTACTCTAGGCATAAAGTCTTATTGTATGGGTGTAATATAACTCAATAATAGAGAAGAGTTGAGTGCAGCAACGATAGTTATCCATACACATATCATCTTATATAATCTGGTGCATAACCAAACGCATAAAGTACACCGTCCCTAGAACCTATGAATATCCTGTCATGGCATATGCATGGCGATGCATCTATAGCATCCATCGTAGGGAATACCCATAGTAGCATACCAGTATCAGCATCTATAGCATATACCCTAGAGTCTAGAGAGCATGCTATTAGTGTATCATTACCCTCTGCTATTGCTGGGGTTGACCATACCTTGTTGTTTGTCTTAACCCTCCACAGCATGCTCCCATCCCTTGCATCTAGGGCATAAACGTATGTATCAGAGGAGCCAAAGAATACCCTAGAGTTGGAGTACGCTGGTGATGAGAGTATTGGATGCTCTGATACCCTTCTACTCCATTCTATAGAGCCATCCATACTGATGCAGTAAACATGGCCAGAGTATGTTGAGATGAATACATGCTCACTTGCTATGCATGGTGATGATGACCTTACCTTACCATCAAGTGTGCTCTGCCATACAAGCATACCATCATCCAACGCTAGAGAGTATACGTTAGAGTCATCAGAGCCTATTATGATAATCCTCCTCTTGCTATCATATGCTGGGCTTGACCACACCTCCCCTCCAGTCTTGAACCTCCATGCTATTCTCCCAGTATATGCATCTACTGCATACACATAACCATCTAATGCCCCAAATATTACAAGGCTATCTGCATAGCATGGTGATGAGAATACATCTCCCTCTATACTCAACTCCCATAGCATGCTACCATCATCAGCATCTAATGCAAATACACTGTTTACATTGTTGTTTACATTGTTTTTATTACCATCATTCTCATCAAGCCATGTGCTGAATGTAGATGCTACGATGATACCTTTCTCCCATCCATCCTCAACCAGCACTGGGGTAGATACTATGGGGATGGAGCATCTATGCACCCATCTTATCCTGCCTGATAACTCTACACCATATATGCATCCAGCAAGTGTTGATGCATAGAGCATCCTTCCAGAGCATATACATGAAGCAACCATGGGCTCAAGTCTAAGCATCCATTGCAGTGATGGTCTCCTTGCTATACTATGCTTTACAGCACTTCTCCTCCTCTCATCACACTTGAACGATCCCCAGCAGTATTCGCCCACATACAACATTTAAATCCCAATACATTTAATATCTACCGTTGGAGAGGGTGGATGAGCAAGAGGTTAAGCAGATAAAGGATTTCATAGAGATGCTCAACTATGAGAGTACTAATGGTGCTGTTGTGTTGGTTGAGGGTAAGAGGGATAGCAATGCTCTGAAGGCACTTGGCTTCTCTGGCAAGATAACAGTACTCAACAGCCATAGAGGCCTTAGTAGAGTTGTAGATAACCTTGAGCATGCAAGCAAGGTTATACTACTTCTTGATATGGATAGCAAGGGCAGGTACCTCACACAGAGGCTACTATGCATGATAGCGAACAGGAAGAGTGTAGACCTCTTCTACAAGAGGAGGCTCATGGAGATAACTAGAGGGAGGATAAGGAGCATAGAGGAGTTGATGGCGTACAGGTATAGTATAGCGATGAGCAATCCTTTAGCAGATCTATCTGCCTAGTCTTAATGATCTAGCAGAGATCGGTTGATTTATGTTAATAGCCTTCGCCATTATTGTTTATATGCTAACAATGTTCAATGCATCCTAAGTTAGTTCCCTAGTATTTAGAAGTATTGGCTTGCTTACAAGAAGTAAAGATGGAGCATATGATAGCAAGGATAATTTTAAGTTCCTTGCTGATAATGCAAGGAACTTGCTATAAGGAGGAACTCTTATAGATAATAGATGACCTTAGTAGAAAGTTATTGTTATATGTAGAATGCTAAGAAGCCTACTCTTCCTTCAACCTTGCAAAACCATTCATGACTC